>ERZ1034917.821-NODE-821-length-24220-cov-13.527664_pt1 | contig 24220 bp, 18 predicted proteins | sample MGYA00520605_ERZ1034917 | MGnify/ENA primary metagenome ERZ1034917 (study PRJEB33766, sample SAMN09781784) | gut metagenome | biome: gut microbiome | host: Homo sapiens | place: Madagascar | study: EMG produced TPA metagenomics assembly of the PRJNA485056 data... | reverse complement strand
GTTGCATCCAGAACCATCATCTTTCAACTTTTTCTTTTCCTATGGGATGGCTGTGTTTTTAATGTTTTATACACGATATCGAGGAATTTGCGAGCCAAGGCGATATTGGCTTTTGCTCCTCCCCGCCGACTTTTCACCGATTCATGAAAGGCATTGAGATACGGGCTGTACCGTTTTGCAATCAGAGCACATTGAACCAATGCGGTTCGTGCAGTTTTGCTGCCGTTTTTGGTGATTCTACCGTGGCATACCGTATCGTTGGAATTGCTCACTCTCGGCACGATCCCGATATAAGCAGCCAGATGTTTCGATGAACGGAAATCATGGATATTGCCGATTGTCGCCAACAGAATCGCCGCGCCTTTTGTGCCGATTCCCTTGATGGATTTCAAGTTACTGAAGCCGTCCATTTTGCTGCCGTGATCCTCAATCGCCTTATCCAGTTTTTCAATGCTTTTGTTCAGACTGCGAATCTGTTGGTTTTGTCCCAAATTTTGTGAAAGAATGGATGGCATGCCAATGAGCATTGATTTGCCCTGACTCATAATAGCACACGGAATTCTTTTTTTCAAGTCAACAAGGATTTCCCCTCGTTTCTTCCTCTGAGAATCCTTGAGAATCCTCTGCTGATTGTTGCCGGAAACCCAATGGTCAATTCTAAAGGCATAGAAAGTTCACGACTCGAAACACTCTTTATCTTCACAAAATTTGGGACAATAACCATCTGTTCGACAACCACCAGCATTTCCGTGTCGGTGATCGGGTCGATGCGATAACTCAATGCTTTCACAAGCCCTTTCTCCGTGGACAATTCTTCCCGTTTCAACACGATGAAGTTAGCCGCTAACAGATTGTTGACTTTGTTTTTCAAGACGGTACGCAACTGAACCAGTTTTTCCCTGGTCTGCGTCAAACTTGAAATTTTCGCCTGCAAATCGTCTTTCATCCTTACCTCCGGCAGCATATCCTTTTCCAGGAACTCCGCCAACACTTTTGCGTCATGTTTGTCCGTCTTTTTGGTGGACATGCTGATGACTTTGAACTGTGATGGATTCACCACCACCAGTCGCCCGACATAAGCTCTCAGCGAGCTGCAAAACATGAATGTATTGCCGGTCGCCTCCACCGCCATTGCCGTGTTTGGACCGAGCATTGCGGCAAAGCCTTTCAGTTCGGTAATCTCACACTTCCCGATTTTCCGTTCTTCCCCATTTACACGAATGCAATAGGTGAAATTGTTACGGTGCAAATCCACTCCAACAAAATTTGTCATCAATCTCTGCCTCCATCCGTTTGTCACGAATCGAAGCGGAACTGCTGTCACGGCCTCACCATCCTCCCATACAGAGTAGTCGATAGTTATCTATCGCTCTCTACGGTGGCGCTCTGGTTTACAGATCTGACTAATCTCCTTCCCGGGGTCGATATCGTTACCGATACCGCCTCAACTAAAAATTCAGTCTGCAACCTGTCCGCTTCCAAACGTGTAAGTTAATCGCCATAAATTACACGCCGCAAGCTGAAACCGCGAATGTCAGTTATTTATCATACCATCTCCTCTGATTGATTTTGTTGATTGCCAATTGGAAGAGTTCTTCCGAACCTACCTCCGGAATTTCAATTTTTTCTTCCTTAAATTCTGTGTCTTTCGCACGCATAGGTGGTTGCGGCATAGATTTCGTTGTTTGAGAATCCGTCTGTTCAACCGAATCGCTCTCTATCTGGAATCGCTTTATCCGCAATACTCCTCCGAGCCGTGTATAAATACCAACAGGTGCCCTTTCAAATTTACCTCTGAGTGTTAGTCGTTGAGAACCATCAACATAAATCTTGGCTTCACTGAGTGTAACCTCTATTTTGAATGATACCCACTGATGAATGGGAATGTATCCTTTTCCGGGAGCATGTTGTCCTATAGAGCCGCGCCGAAACCAGTTGTAGATTTTGAGAATCTCTTCGCCTAAATATGAATGCAACTGGTTGTGTTGCGGTCATTCCTCAGCGCGGTACCCCGAAGTGAAAATTTGATTCAGCGCGTGCATGCGTCATCTTTGACAGATAGATTGCCATCAGAAACGGTACTCCCGCAACAGACTTTTTCCGAAATATCCGGCTGGGCCGCCATATGGAGGACATCACAGGCCCGGAAATGGATGTCCGCCGCATTGCGGATCAGCCACGCCGCGCGCGGGATCAGGTCGGTGTTTTCTGTGAAATCGTAATCCGCATCGCGGTATTCGCTGTACCCGGTTTGCGGCTGCAACGTCAGCACCACGTTGTCAAACGTAAGATTACGAATATTCCCCGGCGCATAGGCGTCAATCAGGCACCCCGCGCAGACGGTGCCGCGAATGTTGCACAAGAGAATGTTTTCAATTTTCCGCGTCACCGGTCCGAGTTTGCGTCCCCATGCGTTGCTATGAAATGAAAAAGGACGCTCTGCCTCAATCCGAAGCTGCGAAAACATGCAATCTTCGATTTGCAGTGACGCTCCTGCGAAATATTTGGTCACGAAGCAAATTCCCGTCCGCGAACCGATAATGGTGCAGTTATCCATTGAGACGTTGCGGATGACCCCCGCCCCCACGCCGAGACGCACCGCGTTACAAACTGTGGTCAGGATACAGTTGGTAATGCAAATGTTTTCGCAGACCGGCTGATCCGCACCGAAATCCCCGCAGGCGCGCAGTGCGATGCAGTCGTCACCGGTCTCAATGATGCAGTCGCTCACAGTAACCCGTCGACACGCGTCGAGATCCAGTCCGTCGCCGTTAGGCGTGTGCATCGGATTTTTAATCCGCAAACCACGGATTTGAACATCGGTGCAGTTGTACAAAAAGCAGTTCCAGTATGGAGAATTGGTCAGCTCCACGTCCGCAATCGTAATGTTACTGCTGTGTTGGAAGAAAATCATCTGTCCCGGCCGCCATGAAATCGTTTCGTATGAGCAGACCTGTGCTGCGGGCAGATCGTAAATCGCCGCGCGGTTGCCGTCGATTCTGCCGCCGCCGCGAATGGTGACGTTATGGCAGTTTCGTGCGATGATGAAGTGGGCACCGGTCACGCATTCCATTTCGTAGACATGGTTGTCCGGCGCGAAGTCGTCGGTGTTGTAGTCCGCCTGATCGGGACTGGCTAACAGAACCGCCCCCGGTGCGAGTTCCAATGCAATGTCGTCGCGCAGATACAAGGTTCCGCAGAGATAAGTTCCCGGCGGAAACGCGATCACGCCGCCACAGTCGATTGCCCGCTGCACGGCTTGGGTGTCTTTGGTGACGCCGTCGCCAACGGCGCCGAATGCGGTTACATCCGTCATGATATTCACTCCTGTCAGATTCTTCCATGTTAGGTTTTGTCAAGCCACTTTTGTAACTTTTTTCCAGTTTTTCTTATATTCGAAGCGTAATTCCCCTTACCCATGTAACCATAGGTGTCGTTTTTTGCCAAAATCAAAACTTATTGTATCTCTGTTTCTGTTCTTCAAAAGATATTTTCTAGCACTTCACACCGGCAGCGGGTAAGCCATCGTTCCCAACCTTCCATCGACCGCGAACGTTCCAGACATTCGCCGATAATATGCCACATGCGAAAAACGTGTGAATTCGAAGCCTCTGTCTTAAGGCGTCGGATGCAATCCGCAACCAGGAGTTTTGTCGAGTAGCCTCTATGTTCAAAAATATCCTTTCGTTCTCCTTAAAATGGCGGTGAATTTCTCAATTTACCGGTGAAGCGATTTCCAGATCGGCTCCAGATTGACCACTTCGCCTGAAACCGCGGCACGGTCGAGCGACAGCGCGTAAACCGCGCTCTGCAAGCCCTCATTGCCGCTGCATTTCGGGACGACGCCCTTGGTCATCGATTCGTAAAGCTCCTTCATGATGTAGTCGTCGCCGCCGCCGTGACCGTCTCCGCTGCAGACAATTTCGGTGACGCCTTCATCGGCGAGGTTGCGATACCGCAGGATGCCGGTATAAAGATCCAGGCACATTGTCCCTTCGGTGCAGTTGAACCGCATCCGGCGTTCCGGAATCCGGTTGGACATCGTTGCCGTAAAGGTTGTCCGTATCCCGTTGCGGAATTCCGCAATCGACACCATATTATCCATCAGATCGGTGTCGTTGTTGAACGGAGTTTCCAACGTATGCGGATCCCACCAGGACTTGAAGGTTTTGACCCCGTACTTTTCTTCCAGATTGCGGTTTTCCGGCCGGAAGAAATCACGGCCGCCGAATGCCGCCACCCGGCTCGGCAGAGAATTGCAGAACCAGTTGATCAGATCGAGGTCGTGGCAGCACTTTTCCAGAATATGCGGCCCGGCCAGCTTTTTCAACCGCCTCCAGTTGCACATGATATAACCGCCGTGATCGGGGGCGATGTTCTCATTGGCTTCCAGCGCGATCAGCCTGCCGATTTTTCCGGAATTGAGAATCTCGTATGCCTTGCGGTAAATCGGAGCGTAGCGAAGGACAAAACCGGTGGCAAACAGTTTGCCCGCTTTCTGATAGGCCTCGAAGATCTCCTGACAGTCCTCGATGGAGGTTGCGAGCGGTTTTTCGGTAAAGACGTGCTTCCCGGCGGCGAATGCCTGCAGAATGTGTTCCTTGTGGTACGCATTCGGCGAGAAGATCATCACCCATTCCACTCCGGGAGTATTGATCGCCTCTTCGCTGCTGCGGCAGCGCTTCGCCTCCGGAGAATTCCAGTGCTGGAGAATGGCTTCTTCCATCACGGCCTGATCCGGGTCGAACACCGAAGCTATGACTACATTGCGTTCCGAATCGCGCAGCAGGTTCTTCACAACGAGCCGTGCGCGGCTGCCGGCGGCAATCACCGCCACCTTGATTTTCTTTTGTTCACTCATGAAAAACTCCTGAATTTTAGGGTTATGTTCCAAGGTATTGTAAAATCCACTCTGATTTCCGACGCCGATAAAAAAACGGCAGTCAAAGCCCGGCAGGATTTCTGCCGGAAAATTCATTAAACGCCGCCTGCGCGTTAAGACACTGTTCCGGGGGAAACGGTATTTGCCAGCGCTTCGCTGATCGGCGTCTCATAATGTTGCACGGCAATGCTGTCGGTTTCCGGATATCCATGGTGTCCAATTGTTCTGGGGCCATAACATATTATTGCAGCTTGCCGCCGGCTGTACCGTATCGATGATCGCATATCGCAACTTGCCGGCGGTGAGGTGAAACCGTCCGGGGTCTTCAACAGATGACGGTGATAACAGTTGATGGTTTCCGTGAGAACAAGAACATAGCGGTTTATATGACTGGTACTTTTCCGTTGTTTAGGGGTAATGCAGTCGTGCTGTCGCAGCTGTGCGGGACTTATTCTGAATTAACACAGTAGTTATACCAGTGCTGTCAAAGCGGTTATACAAAGGCGATCAGCACCAGCCCGGTGACTATGGCGGTTACACCGAGCCATTGCGGGGCGGAGCAGCGCTCCTTGAGATAGATTATTCCGGCCAACACTCCCATCGGAAGACTCAATTGGCGAAATGCCTGTAAGAATCCAAGTTGTGTAAAATAATTCATGGCAATGAGAATCAGCAAATAGGCCGTTGAACTGCATAATCCGGCCAGTACCGGGAAAAAAGAACGCTGGGCAATCAACTGCTTGAGTGCTGCGATCTCCTTCTTTTGTGTGAATACCGTTATGGCCAGTGAGAGCGCCAGCCCGGTTTCCACAAAGCCAATATAAAACAGTGATACCTTGAGCCACGGATAATCCGGGCAGCCCTCCTGAATCGTCTGCATGGCCAGTTTGTCAACAATGGTATAGCCCGCCGTACCTGCCGCCGCCTGAAAAATGAAGCGCATTGCCGGGTTGGTGAAATTGCGCCAGTTGAAGTCTGCGAAACGTGCCAACGGTATAAAAAAGCAGCCGATCGATACCGTGATCAGTCCGATCATCCCCTGCCAACCGGGAATATGTCCCATTCCGAGCAGCGGGGTGATTACTGCCAGCATCAGTACCGGGAGTGCACGCGCCATCGGGTAAACCACCGAAATATCCATAACGCGATAGGCGCGGGCCAATCCTACGCAGTAGATGCATTCCGCGAGACTGCTTGCTCCCCATAGAAGCCAGAATTTCCAGCTTAATCCAGTCCATAAATCGGAATAAGCCCACAGCGCCCACGACCACAGGATGGCGTTGCTGATGGACATGAAAAGAAAAAACGCGGCCGACGAGTGGCATTTCTTGCTGATGAAATTCCAACCGGCATGCAGAAACGCGGATAAAAAAACCAGAACAACTCCTAATAAACTCATAATAAAAACCTTAGTTGAACTCCGGATAGACCAGCGTTTGGCGTTTCCCTGCAGGAAGCAAAAGCCGCCGACGATGCTGCAGGTAAACGATTTCAGCCTCGGTGTCTTGAATAGCAGTCAGTTTCAAGGTGACCACCGGAAAATCCCATGACAGATTTACCATGATACCGCCGCGTGCCCGCAATCCGGTAATCTTGCCATGCGTCCACTGTTGAGGACAGGCTGGCATGATTTCAATAAGGGGTGTGCCGTCGGCGGTAACGCGATGGCTTTGCAGCAACATTTCCGCTATCCCTGCCGTCACCCCGAAGTTGCCGTCGATCTGAAACGGCGGATGCGAGCAGAATAAATTGCGGTAAATGCCGCCTCCGACCAGTGAGGTCTTGCCGTGGTTGTACTCGGCAATCTTGAGAAATTCCCGCATCAGTACCATGGCGCGTTCGCCGTTTTTCAGCCGTGCCCACATGATCAGACGCCAGGCCATGGCCCAGCCGGTGGCGACGTCGCCACGCCGTTCCAGTGATTTTTGCGCCGCCTGAAGCAGTGTTCTGTCTTCAAAAAATTCCGATCCCGGATAAAGGCCGTAGAGGTGGGATAAATGGCGGTGATGGATATCCATTTCCTCAAAGTCTTCATTGTATTCCAATAGTTCGCCGTGAATGCCGATCACCGGCTTACGCAATTTCGGCAGTGCGGTCTCGATACGTTCCTTGATCGTATCGTTAAGTTTAAGCCTGTCAATGCAGAAAAGTATTTCATGAAAGAGTTCCCGCGTGAGTGTCATATCCATCAGTGTACCGGAGTTCACTGCCACAAATTTGCCGGTTTCCGGATCGACAAAACAATTTTCGGGCGAGGTGGAGGGATTGGTTGCCAACGTCCCGTCCGGTTCCTGAGTCAGGTAATCCAGCAGGAATTGCGCTGCACCGCGTAAAATATCGTAATGAGCTTGCAGAAAATCAATATCGTTGGTGTAGAGATAGTGTTCAAACAAATGTCGGCAGAGCCACACTCCACCCATGGGCCAGGCCGCACACTGTGCGATACCGGAGGCCGGAGCTGCATAGCGCCAGAGATCGGTGTTGTGGTGTAGACACCAACCGCCGCAATGGTAGAGCTCACGCGCGGCTTCTCTGCCTTTGATCGCGCACTCACGAATCAGTTGAAACAATGGTTCGGCACAATCCGACAACCCGGTGCATTCCGCGGGCCAGTAGTTCATTTCGGTGTTGATATTGATGGTATAGTTGCTTCCCCATGGCGCAAAAAGCTGGTTGCTCCAAATGCCGGTGAGATTGGCCGCCTGCGTCTGCGGACGCGAACTGGAGATCAGCAGGTAGCGGCCGAAGTTGTAGAGCAGCGCCGCCAGTTCCGGCGGGATTACGCCTGAATCCTGACACTTCTGCAGCCGCTGGTCGGTCGGCACCTCGTTATCTGTGTTCTGTCCCATATCCAGAATGGAGCGCGTGAAATAACTCCGATAATCCTGAATATGGGCATCTCGCAACTGCTCATATGATTTTGAGGCGGCGGTGAGGTCGCGTCGGCACTTGTCGACAACGCATTCCGGCGCCGCCGGAAGTTGGTTGTAAGAAACAAAATTGCTGCGGATCGACAAAAACAAAGTCACGCAATCGGCACCGGATATTTGTACCGTGCCGTTGGACGCAATCGTCATCTGACCGTTTTGTATGACTGGTTTCAGGGCCATGCGGAAATGGATACCGGAAACTTCGGCCGCGTTTTTCCAGATCATAACACTGTAGCGATACCAAAACGGGCAGTCGCAGTCCAGATAAGTTTGATCGGCTTGGTGACCGTAGACAAAGCTGCTGCAATAGAAATCGGTTTCAAATTCGGCGCTGAAATCAATCATGCCCGGCTTATCGGCTGTAATGCGGATGATAAGCAACTGGTCGGGAGCAGAAGCGAAGTGTTCGCGCTTGAAATGGACACCACCCACACAATATTCCACTCCGGCGATTGCGGTTTGCAGATCAAGAAAACGGGTGTAATCGGTCACTGCCCCAGGATGATTGAAATGCAACCTCAACCGGCCGGCCGGAAGGTAGCTGGAACTGTCTTGGTTACTCAGGAAATTCCGGGTGACAAATTTGTCGGCTTCCTGAAATTTCCGTTCGCGCACCAAGCGTCTGGCTTCGGCCAGATTATCGTAAATTTTTTGATCGCAGCTCTGATGTGGCAGACCTGACCACAGGGTGTCTTCGTTCAGCGACAAGGTCTCGTATTCGCTTCGTCCCCATATCATGGCTCCCAGCCGGCCGTTGCCGATCGGCAATGCATCTTCCCAATGCTCTGCCGGACGATCATAATAGAGAAATGTCGAGGCGCGATTCTGTTTTAAAGACGGCATTTGTGTCAGATCCTTTTGATGTCCTGTTCGCTCAGCTCAAGCATCGCGGCGACCAGATAACCGACGCGGATACTTGAACAGGATGACGACCTGTGGGCGTCAGAGCCGAAAGTAAAGCGGCAGCCGCAGCGGCGAGCTAACTTGAAGATACGCATCATTTCGCTGTTCCAAAGTTCCGGCAAGGTTTTGTAACCGCTCCACAGATCAGTATTTATCTCAAGCGCGATATCATGCTCCGCGCTTTGGCGAAAGCATTGCATATATTCGTGGTCGCTGATAAGCGGCAGCAGTGAATCTCTATCATAAGGGCAGCAGACTGCAGCAAACGGGTGTGCTACTGCAGTAATCTTGTCGGCGACTTGTCCGTTAAGCATATCAAGATAAGCATTAAGCATGAAATGTGCGTGTTTCCGGCGGTCGTCGTAATAGGCTTTGGGCATTGTAAGATGGGTGTGGGAATTGGTGAAAAGCACATAATCCAGCTTTGAGGCGTGTTCCGGCGAGATCGCCGCATCACCGATTTCCGGGGAGTATTCAACCTCCGCGCCGCGAAGTATGCGCAACTGCGGAGTATTTTGTGCTGCGATCTCTGCGAATTCCGAGGAAATGTGGTCGAAATTTTGTATTTCATAAAAGGGGTCGCCGCCGGGGATTCCTGCCTCACGATAGTGATTGGAAATACCGATTGCGGTGAGTCCGAGCTCCGTCGCCGCCGTCGCGAATTTTGCAACGCTGGAGTCAGGGGAGGCGCATAATGACAAGTGGGTATGCAAATGAAGATCTTGCTGGATGATCATGCTCGTACCTTTCAAAAAAGTCTGAGTTGAAATCATTGATGTGCCATAACTTCAGCTCAGACAAAAACAAACTGAAAACTTATTTCATCTTTTCAAAGGTTTCCAAGCGACCGGGTACTCCGGGACAGTTCCCCGGTGCCAATTGTTCAGCGGCGGCGCTGCCATCGGTCCACGCGATGGGTGCGACGCCATGCGGATTGTATTGTTTGTTAATTGCATAGGCGCCGCCGAAAGTATGTTCGGTAGTGGTGCAGTGAAACAATATTTTACGCCCTTTGATATTGCTCAGGTTAGTGCCGAATCCGGGGTCGCTGTTTTTATGTCGGTCGGAGGAGCAGTCACGCGGTATAATATAATCAACTGCTTCTGCATAACAATTCCATGACATGGCGTTGACCGCCGGATTGGGACAGCGAAGCAATTGGGGACGATTGCTGCCCGTCGGTTCAACATCGGGGTTTCCCAGATAGCCGCCCCCGATCACAATTCCCCAGCCGCTGTATTTTTGGGCTCCCGGAGTCTGGCCGTCTCCGAGTACGGAACGCAGGTCGTTTTTTTTAGCGAGCGGCGGCAAAAGATCACGATTGTCATCGGTATAAAGGCGGAGCGTGGTGTAGAGCTGTTTCAGGTTGCTGACACACTTGATTTGCTGGGCCTTGTCGCGGGCCTTATTCAGCGCCGGCAGCAACATGGCCGCCAGGATTGCGATAATTGCGATCACGATCAGGAGCTCAATAAGAGTGAAGTATTTTCTTATCATTTTAATTTCCTTGATTTAGCGGTATTATGGCAAGTTTATTTTATACTTACGGAAGATGGCCCGACAATGTAAGTTACGCTGGGTGAAACGACATATTTATCGGTCAAATCAACTTTTTCTCCGATATGGTTTACTGCGGATATGACTTTGCCTTTTATGTTAAGTTTCAAGCGCTTGGGATATTGCTCCGTCCAGATCGCCCACACCGGGGTCTGATCCGGCTTGCGCCAGTGGGCGATGTAGCAAACGTCGGTGTTCGTCAGGACCGGAGAAGACGAACCGGGCGGACAGTGTGCAGTCATCGTTTTGTAGGCATAAAAAGATTTCTGCGGTTTCAGCTCTCTGTTCACAATGCCGAAGTAAGATTCTATATCCCATGCCTTCTGTTCTGTGGACTGGAAGCAGTAAGAAAAAACCTTCTTGACACCACATGCCTGCAGCAGCAGATAACTTCGCGGGAGCAGTTCCGCCTGTTTATCCGGCGGTACCGTTTGGGACGTCAGCGTACTGGCAATGATGTTGCCCTTCAGTGAGCTGTTGAAGCGGTACAGCGCCGCTATCGCATAGTTGCCGTCGTCCATGCCGCCCTCGATGATCGGCGTGAAGGTGTCGCCTTGCTGCAGATTTTCAGCGGTCAGAAAGATACCTAAAAACGGATATGGCGTCTTGAATTCGATTTCGTCGGCAAATTCCTTGGCTGGTTTCTGCCACTTTTCCGTCTTTTTCCAATAGTGATGAATATAACCCATGTGGAATTTTTTATAGAGTTCGCCAAACACCGTCTGGGTTTTCAACCTGCCATCCGGCTGTTTGTCCAGCAAATACCAGAGCGGGATTCGGGCCGGGAAAATCAAGGTACCGCCTTTTTTTACATAGCTGTAGAGGTCGTCGATCATCTGACGCGGCAAAGCTCCGCCCGCAGTCGGGATCAGCACCGGTACCTTTTTCGGGTCAAGCCGATGCAGCTGCGGAAGCGTCAAATATTTGATCTCCCTGAAATCGGAAAAATACAATTCCGGGTCAAAATCACGGTTGGCGGCGGCGTATCCGAAATCGGCATCACTGACAATGCCGATGGTTGTATTTCCCGGAATGATATTGAGTTTCCGAAACGCCGCCGGGAGTACCTCGGTATAGAATGGCGGAAGCACCGTCGAATACCCCATTTCCGTAACCCACAACGGTTGGCTGATCTGGTATTGTGCCATCAATTTATGCAGTGCCTGGAGTTCCGGCAGAAGTGTTTCCGGCTGGTCTGACCAGCGATACGGATGGATGCACATTATGTCAAAGTATTTCCCGGCTCCGGCCTTATAGCTCTCCTCAATAAAATTGAGCGGGATTCTTGATGTGCCGCCGTAAAGTACTTTTATTTCCGGGTCGATGGCTTTGATTGTCTCGTAGGTGCGTTTCAGAAATTCGGCATATTCCGTTCCGCTCGGAGTGGTTCGCCAGAAGTGTTCCAGATTAGGTTCATTGTAGACTTCCCAGTAGCGCAGTTTTTTGCCGTAACGAGTGACTATCCGCCTGACATAATCGACCCAGGCGTCTATATGTTTATGCGACGGTCGATACCACGCTACATCATAATCCAGTATCGGCAAAATTTTTATATTATATTTTTCTGCCAATTCGACAATGCGGTCAAGATGTCTGAAATCCCATTTGCCGCGGTCGGGGTTGACTCCGCTCCAGTCGAAGTCGCAGCGTACCCAGTCTATACCGATTTCATTGAAGAGCTTGAATTCGGCTTCTGCCAAATGATTCTCCGATGGTTGACCGATATGTGCGATCACACCATATTGGCTTGCACAAAGGCGGCTTATCAAGCCAATGCCAAGTACAAATAGCAAAACTGTTTTTTTCATGACACCTCCTTGTTCTGATATCCGTGTGGATTTTTTAAATCATGTAATATATTTATTTATAATGATTTATGTAATTAATTCTTTTTGGGTTCATCCTTGTGGGTATATTGTGCCTTATTGCGTTGGAATGATGAATAACCGTTTCCATATTTCCTCATTATTATGACGATTCTATGTTTTGTTGCTTATTCCGCCTCATCAATATATATTTTATCAAATGTATGTAATGCCTCCAATATCTATATACATTTTTCTGCATTATTTTACCGGCAACCTTCCGGGCTGCTCCATCCGGACTGTACCCGCATTGCAGAAACCTCTGTCTGTTCCGGAAAATTTTTGAGGGAGGCGACTGGATTTAAAAAACGGCAGGAGTATATTATCAATACACTTGTAATCGGGAAAAACGACGCGGAAAGGCTGGATTTCAGTATGGGAAAGTTGCAGGTGCAGGTGGACCGGCTGTACAGGCTGCTGGATGAGGAACTTGAGAACTTCCATAAAGACGAACGCTTTTTTTCCGTTCAGAAGATCATGGATCGCTACCAGGTCAATCTCCGGGTAGTCAACGGGGCGCTGGACCGCCTGGAAAACGCTGGGGCAATCCGGCGCGAACGCTATCGCGGCATCTTCTGCAGGGAAACGCGCCATCCCGACATCAGTTCCATTCTGCTGATCATGCCGGATTTCCCCGGCGCGGAGATGGATTCCTTTGCGGAACTGGTCAGAAACCATATCACGGAATATCCGGAATTCCGGCTTCAACTTCAGCGCTTCCTGAAAAACGACATCGACAAACCGCCGTCCGAAGAGGTGGCCGCCATATTGCTGTTCGGCGACTCCGCCCCGCCGTCCATGCAGATGCTGACATGTCTTGCCGACTGGCGGAAACCGGTGATTTTCTTCTGCCGCCAGTACGACGATCTGCCTTTTTCGTGCGTCAACCACAATAATACGGAAGGCGGCATGCTCGCCTGTGAATATCTGATTTCCCATGGCTGCCGCAGTCTGCTGACCATCCACAGCGAATGTCCCCTGTATGATGTCGAAGAACGATTCTGTGCGTTTGAAACCTATGCAAAACTGCACAATGTACCGTGCAGACGGCTGAACAGCCAGATTTCGGCGGAGGAGTCCGCAAATTACCACGTTTCTTCCTCGCTGACGGAATATCTGAACACTTACGGATGTCACTTCGACGGCATTTTTCTCGACAGTTACACCAGTGCGCAGGGAGTTTTTTCCGCCTTGAGAAATTACGGATTGCGGATTCCCGATGATGTGAGCGTGATCGCATTCCACGGGTTCGGAGAGGAGTCCCCCTGCCGGCCGCCCCTGACCACAGTCGGCTGCCGCCCGGCGGAGGGGCTGCATCTGCTTTTCGCCCAGCTGAAACGTGTGTTCCGCAACGAAATTCCCCGCTTCCACATTCAGCTGCCCATGTATGTGAAGGAGGGTGGTTCCGTCCGGCGGCCGGTCTGAAAGCTGCGGTTAAATGGCGGTTTCATGAAATCCCGCGGAGGTCATCGGGCTGATTCCGAAAATCCGTGCAGCACGGTAAACAGCTGCTCCAGCGAAATGGGCTTCAGCAGAACCGCGTCAAAGACCGCCTCCTGCTCCTTGTCGAACATGATATCCGCCGTAATCGCCACCACCCGGACCTTGTTCCATGCCGGGTTCCGCCGAATAATCTGTACCAGCTCCGAACCGTTCATTTCCGGCATCCGCAAGTCCGTGAAAATTACATCCGACCAGCTTTTCCGCGTACAATCGGACGCACATGTGGTTGATGCAAACTGACGATCCGGCAATCAATCCGATGCGATTTCCGATCCAGCATTTCCCGTTGCTGATCGTGAACCATGCGAATCACCCGGATTTGTTCAGTTGCGGCTCCAACGTCTGAATCTGTTTGCTGCTGAAGCACATTAATAAACTCTAAATTTCGGCGGACAGCGTTCAGCAGAAAACGCAATGCGCTCCTCCGTCTGGCAACGCCGCACTTCGGATGCTTGATGATTTCAAGATACCTCCGGCGACAGATTTGCGGCTTGGTGCGCGGACGCGGTGAAGGATTGGCCTGCTGTTGCCGCAATTGATCAATGAGACGTTCGGTAACTTCACGAGCATCATTGACCAAATTCAAATCCGTCGGATATTTGATGTCCGCCGGGACGCAAGTCGCATCCATCAGAATGGTTCCGGCATTTTCCGGTTTCGGCTCCTGTGGGACAGAGTCCGGTTTCCCGCAGCTTTCCGGCGGAGGATCATCATCTGGTGAAGAGTCTTTTCGAGACAACTCAATGATTTTCTCATTGAAGCGATTAATCACTTCCGCAGGAAGACGCTTCCGAAAATGCGTCATCAAGGAGGCATTGAAAGGTGGTTTCGTCTCGAAGCTTTTGAACCCGAGAAAGTATTGCAGATACGGATTTTCGCTCACGGCATCAACCACTGCACGATCACTCAACCCAAGGATTTCTTTGATGAGCAATGCGCCCATTGCCACTCGAACATTCAACGCAACCTCTCCGCGACCACAACTTTTGAAATGTCTGGCATAATCGGCTTCGAGTTCTTGCCACGGCAAACGTTCGGCCATTTTTACCCAGCGATTTTCGGGATTCAAACGTCCTTCAAAATACAGGCTGATTTCCGGTAATTCATCATCGTGACGCGATTTTCGATACATTCAGATTCTCTCCTGCAAGGTTTTTCTGCATTTTCACAGGAATAATATACAGCAACATATCATAAATGTACAGTTAAGGCTTTTATATTTAACGTTTTATCTTTTTTTTTCAGCAAGCCCTAACTATACAGCAGAAAATGAAAAATGCAACTTACCGTTGAAAATTTCATGTCGCCCGCCGGAGGAAAGGACGCGGAAAACTGTTCCCGGTTGCCGGAACCCTTCCGAATCCGCCAGGAGAATCATTGGGCGTATGCGTGATTGAGATGAGTTTGAAGCAGTCGCCGGGCGGCGGAAGCGAGGAGACCGGAGTCTGTGCAGAGCGCCTTCCAGTTCATGAAGCGGTTTTGCCAGAACGCGCCGGCGCAGAAGCCGCCAAGCAGAATCCCCGCTTCCAGCGTCCGCTCTCTTACGCGGTCGATTGCGCCGGCTACCTCCGGATCGTCGAATCTGCCGGTTTTCCCGTAGGATGACGAGAGGTCACAGGGGCCGATGCAAATGCCGCCGAGACCTTCGACACGCAGAATTTCATCGATATTGCGGACAGCTTCGCGGTGTTCGATCTGGACGATGACGAGCGGTTCGCGCCGGGACGCTTCCAGATAGATGTCGAGGGAGTCGCGGTCGTAGCCGTTGGCGCGACGGACGGCGAATCCGCGCTCGCCGCCATCCGCCGGATAACGGCACGCTCTGACGGCGGCTTCCGCTTCGCAGACATTGTTGACCATCGGCACGATCACCGCCGCCGGCGCGAGATCAAGTACCGGTTTGAGCAGATACGGCAGATTCCACGCCACCCGAACGAACGGGGCGCAGCCGGTGCCGCGCAGAGCCGTCATATGATGCATGGCATCGACGATTGTCAGTGGTGAGTGTTCCATGTCGAGCCAGACGAAGTCGAATCCGCAATCGGCTGCCAGCTCGGAAATTGCCGCGTCGTGTGAGGTGACGACGATGCCGGCGGCGGATTCCCCGGAGGCGGTTTTTGAAAGAAATTTTTCCAGATTATTGATTTTCATGTGCAGTTTTCTCCATGGTTGGGAGGGGCTGTGCGGCGGCGAAAAACGCCGGGTATTCCTCTGTTATCTTTCCGGAAGGCATCCTGTCTGCCGATAGCGTTCCCCTTCGACATTGAAAACGAAAGTGGCATTGCCGCTGAACGAGTAGAAGTCGCCGTTTTCAAAACGTATTTCAAAACAGAGCACATGCCCCGTCAGGGAGGCGACGTTCCGGCTGCCGCGGTACCGCGGAATCCAGTTGGTGCTGTCGCCCGAAAAAGGAATGCAGTCTTCATGCGAAAAACCGGCGACCGGTTTGCAGTATCCCAGAATATTCATATCGACACACTTCACATCCCCGGATTCGTACACCGCCACCGTTGCGCGGTCGGCCCGGAGGTTCCAATGGGACTCGCCGCCGTGCCAGATGCATTCCCGCGTCGCGACGGTGGAAACCGCATTCGAGTCGGCGGTTGACAGACGGATGAAACCGTCTTTGCGCAGACGGCAGGTCAGCAGATTGGTTCGGGTATCCGGCCGCTGAAACGCGGGGCCGTGTTCCAGTTCCGTGGCGCCGGCATAGATGCACAGACTCCGGTCCGGCAGTTCCTGCATGCCTGTCGCCCAGACCATTTTCCATTCCGGCAGTCCGTACTTCTTCCCTTCGCTGCCGGACAGCAGCGGAGTGCGCAGCGAGCGGAACCAGTGGTGACCGTCGGAGGAATACGCCAGCTGCACCCGCATTGTCCCGCCAAAGAATTTGGCGTGCAGTCCGGGGGCCGCACCGGAGTAAATATGCGGAAATCCCAGGTAAATCCCGTTGTACGGGAAGACCGTCATGCCATACACTTCCGCCAGCGGCGCATCCAGCGCATCCGCCTGCATGACCGGTTCGTAGGATGAGTAGTTCACCCAGTCGGCCGTGTCGCGGATTCCCACTTTGCGGATGCCCCACCAGGGGCGGTGCGCGATCGTCATGCAGGAGTGTGCCCGGTTGTGAAAAACCGACATCAGCGGTTCGGCGCGGAAAGGGGGGATTTCTGCCTTTCGTGTCCAGTGCAGCAGATCGCCGGAGACATAGATCGTGGTTCTGACATAGTAAGTTTCAGGATCGTTCTCCGCTGAAATTACGACGCCCGTGGTAAGCATGCGATAGCGTTCGGAGGGGGAGGGGGCGCAGGCGTCTTCAAACACCGCTCCGATTTCTTCATCGCCGACGGCGCGGATCATATTGGCGGCAATGCGGTGTTCAAGGTCAATCTCTCCGGTATAATCTTCCGGCTCAAAATGCACGCCATCGGTACTGACTGCACCCAGCAGATAATGCTGCCGAAGCTCGTTGCGCGGCGCTCCCAGATAGAGCATGCGATAACAGCCGCTGTCTAGGCGGAACACCCAGCAGGCGGGCCATGGCGTGGCCATTGCCGGATCCGTATACACGGCATCCGGACGCAGTTCGGCTTCTCCATAACGGCGGACAACATTGTCGCGTCGGAAGAGCAGATCGTCGTCAAGCATCAGAAGTGTGTACATTTCCATTCTCCTTTCCCGGTACTTTCTCCTGCGCAAGGTCCTATTCGCCGATGACGGAAAAATCCTTGATTTCAAACCATTTCCCACGCCGGTTCCAGGCGAGGAACGAGAGTGCGCAATCCGTCGCTCCGGCAGGAATCGTCAAACGGTATTCAAATGTGCGCCACTCTTCCGAAAGCGGCGATTGCGGCGTCGCATCGAACATCGGCAGGGTCTTGCCGGATGCTTTGCAGATCAGAGCACTGGCGCTGCCGCGGGCTGTGAAGCGGATGCGGTAACAGCCGCCCGGCACTACCGTCTTCGGCCAGGTGCCGACGCTGGCGGCAAGCGCATTGCGCGTGTCGACGCGGACAATTTTTCCGGGAGTCAGATCGTAGTCCTTCTTCCAGCTTTTCAGCGTCAGGTCGTCCTGTTTCATCAGGATTTTTTTCCCGGTTGAAGGGGTCAGAGTCCCGTATTTCTCCGGCGCCTTGTCGCCGCCGATCCCCGAACTCCACTCCCAGTAAGCCGACCGTCCGTCGCCGTTGTTGTTATTGACCAGAATCGAAAAACGCAGGGAATCTCCCGGCCTGAATACCAATGGATAGAGTTCCACCAGATCCAGCCGGATGCGGTATTCGGTCAGGTTTCCGCGGCGTTCAATGCGGCATTCCCCATGGCGAAGCTCCGCTCCCGGAACTTTCTCCGGCGGTGTGTAGCGCGTCGGCAGGTCGCCGCCGATCGCGGGCGAGACGACTTTGCGCAGTACGGCGCGCTGATCCCGTTCCATGGAGGCGACAAATTCCACCTGGTCGGAACGCAGTCCGCGGTTGCGCGTATCGATACCGAACTGCACGCTGTCCACCTCCCACGGAGCTTTCCCGGCCTGGCCGGAAACGTGGATTTCATCTTTGACCTGTACGAGCAGATCGAGCTTGCCGCCGGAGATCCCCAGGGCGAACTTCGCGTCGATCACGCCCGGTTTTACTGACGGATCGAAGATGACGCGGGTGGAAATTGCGGTCATTTCCGGTTTTCCATGCGGTTTCATCCGGGCGTCAAAGAGCGGGGTGACGACATAGTGACTTTGCCAGGTACGGTCGAGAAGGTTTCGGCTGTCCGGGTATTTCAGAAGTTCCGCCGTATTTTTCCATTCCGCAACCGTCCCGATGTCCGGCGAGAGGACGATATAGTAGATGTCGGGCGCCAGCATCTCTTTTGCCCAGTCGGAGACGCGGGAACCGTCGGCACGCAGCACTTCGCAGTTCCGGGCCGCTTTCAGCAATTCCTCATGCACCGGCACCGGCTCGCGGCCGGTGTTCCAGACGAAAAGCAGCGTTCCGGAATCGCTCTCGATCCGCTGTGCATTCTGCTGCACACCGGCTGCGGAAAATGAATAGCCGCTGCCGATTCCGGGTTTGCCGCGGATCAGGCGCGAAAGCGTGTGCCAGCTCGCTGCCATATAGCGCGGCTGGGCATAGGGGGCGCGGCGGAACAGTCCTGAAACATGCGAAACCAGATGTTTGTGCTTCTCATAGAATGTCAGGCTTTCCCGCTCGGAATTCCAGATGTTCATGATCGAGAACAGGCAGATTTCCTCAATGCCGGCATGGATCTGCGTCAGAAAGTCGATCATCATTTTTTTCGCCAGCGCCCGGTCGGAAGGATACGGCGCGTCGCGGCCGGGGACAAGGAGGCAGGCGTGCCATTCGGAGTTGACGATCGGTTTGTGCGGCGTGCCGGTCAGCCGTTCGGCGCTGCGGTATTCTCCCGGATTCTGCGGCCCGTGCACTGGCAGGATATCGAAATATCCGCCGCCGCCGTTCCGGAGGAAGTTTTCATAGAAAATGCTGTTGATGCCGCCGCTCAGCCACACCGCAGTCCGGGGAGAGGCGGATTTGACCGCTTCATAGCCTGTGCGCATCAGTTCCTGATACCGTTCCGGCGTATCGTGCCAGAAACAGGAAAAACCCGGAAAATTGGGTTCGTTCATCAGTTCCACCGCTTTCAGCCCCGGATAGCGGTTCATCAGTTCCGTCAGGTAATTGGCCCAGTCGTTGAAATTTTTCGGCGCATAGCATCCCCACACGGTGATGCAGTTGTCGAACCAGTCCTCTTCCGGATGAGGCGATGCCCAGCGGGGAGTATTGAATGTGTTGACGATGATATTGGCGGGCGGGAAACCGTTTTCGCGGGCGACCCGCATGGCCGCATCCGGGTAACGCCAGTCGAATTTCCCCTTTTCCGGCTCAATGACGCACCAGGGAAAGTGATGAAGCCGGAGACTGTGGAATCCGACCAGCCGGGCAAGGGGCAGCGCCTGGCTGAAGAATTCCATGTGAGGCGATGCGCTGAAAACCGGGGAGATTTTCGCCGCAGGTCTGGTTTTCTCCGGTGCAACGATGAATCCGTGACGCATCACGGGAATCATCTCGCGTGCGGCAATGATGCGTCTGGAACGATCCTGCGGCGCTTCCCGCTTCACTTCCGCGCAGAAAGTTTCCGCCACTGTTTCGCCGTCGATCTGAAACTCCGCTTCGTAGAAACCAGGTTCCTCTATTTTCGTGCGCCATCCTGATTTCAGGAATTCCCGGCCCGACATTTTTTCCGACAGCACTTCTCCGCCGGAGGAGTTCAGTATCCGCACCGTGACGGTTGCGTTGTCCGGACAGTTCCCGGATTCGACGCGGAATGCGGTATCTTCTCCGGCAAGGAACCAGTTACCGAAGTTTGCCCCGCGGATTCTGAGCGGTTCCGCGGCCGTCATGCCTGATGTCGCCAGAGTCAGGCATGCCATAACCAAAACAATCTGTTTCATAGTCTGTTCCAATTTCAAGAAATTCAGCGGAAGAACGAGGCCGTCTGTTTCCGCAGCGGCCGGGCGGACATCCGTCAGGGCCTGTTGTAATACTGCATTTTTCGGCATTCTTCATCGTCGAGGTTGAACGGGTAAGCCGAAAACGGCATTCCGGGGGCGGAGGTGACGAAGCTGGTGACGTGGTAATCCAGCCAGAGCGCATTGATCGTGTTGCCGACATGACGGGGAATCGCACTTGCCAGGCCCGGTTCGTTGGCGGCATAGCGCCAGAATGATTTGGCAAGATTATTCGGGTCGCGGCCGTCAATGACAATCATTTTGCCGCTGATGGAGCCGTAATTGCAGTTGCCCGGTTTGATTGCGCCGCCGCCGCCCCACCAGGCCGGGGTGACCCGGTAATTGTCGGAGAATACCAGCTGGTTGGCAGCATAGGATATGGGGGAGGCGACGGTCACGGCCTGTGCGGGGCAGGCAAAGAGTTTATCTGCCGTAATGTCGCCGGTGTACTGCGCTGAAACCGGCGTCTGCAACGGACCGAACCAGGAACCCCAGCCGGCACCGGGCGTCGCCGGATTCTTAAGCAGAATGCCGGGCAGAAAGCCGGCGGAATCATCCACATAGGCCGCAAGCCTCATGCCGATCTGCTTGAGATTGCTGACACATGCGATCGTCTGGGCTTTTCCGCGCGCCTGATTCAGCACCGGCAGCAGCATCGACGCCAGAATCGCAATGATTGCGATCACAACGAGCAGCTCAATAAGGGTGAAACTGCGCTTTTTCCGGGAGCCGAAGCCCGTCGGCGGCATCAGCACGCACAGGTCGTCAGACGGCCTTTCCCGGCCTGCTTTCCTTTCGACTGAAGTGAAACGTGTTTCAGGGGTGTTCATGATTCTACCTTTCGTTCCGGGTTGTTGTTTTTTTCGGGGACAGGGATATAAGAACAGCGTCGAGCGGCGGCACTTCCAGCAGAGCATACTTGCCTTCAAATGTTCCGGTATTGCGTTTTTCTGAAAAGTGAATCGTGCCGTGTTCGGCGTGTGTGAAATCAATGCGGCATGCTTCAGGCTTTTCGCCGCAGTTCACCAGCAGTACGGCACGGCGGTCTTCATGGCTCCAGGCGCAAGCTGTTACAGCCGGGACTTCGACCGGCGGATGGTTTTTCAGGTAAATCGTTCTCGTACCGCAGGAAACGGCCGGCGTCCCTTCCATTCGTCCGGCGACAAGAAATTCCGCCGCCATGCCGCGCCGCCATCTTGTCAGATTGCCGATCAGCTCAATCAGCGGTTCCTGTGCGGGTTCGGGGAAGCTCCAGGGCAGATTCCAGTGCCAGTGGATTTTCCCGCCGTTTTTCAGAACCACGGAAAGCAGATTGCCGCAGGCGAAATTCCAGCCCATTGTCCATTGCAGGAAAAAAGGCGTCCGCTCCACGTCCACCCAGCCGCTGAGACAGACTCCGTTCCCGGAAAAACCCGCTGCGTATTCATGAAAGACAAATGAGTAAAGCGGCACCGGAATCCCGCCGGTTCCCCAGGCCAGATGGCTGCGCAGATCGTTCAGGCAGCAGACCTTCATATATGGTTCGGCGGCGGCGTTTTCACAGCCCAGCACCGTTTCTCCTGCGGCTTCCTGCGCTTGGTCCAGCAAATGCCGCATGGAGGCCGTGTGCCAGGCGCCGGGCAATGCCGGGTGTCCGTGGCGCTTTGAATAACAGAGCGGCGCGGCGCCCCCCTGGTTCTGGTCGAAATACTGAAGGTAATCGACGCCGAGTCCGGCGGCGGCTGCCACTTCCCGGACGACCAGCGACTGCGTGAATGGCCGTTCCGGGCAGAGATCGTAGCCGATCCGCTGTCCGTGGAGACCATTGCAGACACGGGAAAATGTCTCTCCGCGCGGTCCGACGCAGACTTCCTGTTCCAGGTGTTCGTCCGAGAACTGCCGTGTCCGGTCGTATGCGGGGTCGATCATGCTTTTCTGTGTCCAGCCGATGCCGGAGGCGTAGAGACCGACGCGGTTGCCGTTCAAGTGCATTGTCCGGATGAACTGCGCCAGCATCTCTTCTCCGCCGGAGGGCGGCCAGATGTAAGGCGGCGCCCACGGCGCGGTTCCTTCCCAGTGCATGAGCAGGGCCATGATGCCGCAGTTCCAGCGCCTGCGGTATTGTTCCATTACCGGCAGGGCGGCCGAGTAGGGGTAATACTCATTCGGAATCAGGCCTCCGTGATCCAGGCCGCTTCCTTTTACCGGATAAGCCAGGATCACCGGAGATGCCGCCAGCCAGTCGGGAAGCCGGGTATGCAGTCTGGCCGGCAGCCGGGGATCGTGATGCTCCATCCAGTTGCGGTAGATTTCCGCCGCGGTCTGCCAGTCCCCCCGGAATCCGATGACGGCAACGTCATAAGCCACGGCGTTTTCTCCGCCGGTGAAATGCTGGAGGAAAGGGACGGCGGCATCGCCGTCCGGACGGAAATCAATGCTTTTGGGGAAATGCTCCGGATCGCGGCAAAGAATGCAGAGTCCCGCATCTCCGGTATAGAACGCCTCAAACTGCATGGCCGCCGGCCCCGGATAGAAGCCGCCGACTCCGGACAGCGGGTATTCGGCTGTTTCACAGCGGAACGTGGCGGTGTGTTCCCGTTTTTCGAGATCCGTCAGCAGGGTGCCTTCCGCGAACGGCAGGAGATATTTGCCGTCCGGGAAACGACCGAGGCGGAGCCGGGGAAAATCGATCCATTCCACCGCGAAATCCTCACTTCCCGGCGCCACGGAGATCCGCCAGGATACGGCCGGACCGTCCGGAGTCGCGCTCACGTTGACGACGGTATCCGGAAATTTGATACAATCGGAAAAAACAAGCCGGGCTGTTCCTTTGCTGTCCGTCCGCCGGACCGATCTGAAGTCGCTGCGCTCAAGCAGCAGCGGATTGCCGACGAAATCGCGCAGGCAGATCCGGAACAGACCGTTTCCTTTCCATTCCGGGGCAATAAATTCCACATCAGTGAATTTCAGTGAACTTACATTCCCCTGTGAATCGAAGTCAAGATGAATCGTCTCTTTTGTCATGTTGCAAACCTCAAATTATCTATGGATAGTATACCATAAAACAATTGAAGTGCAAAGAGAGAATTTATAGAAATAATGTAACGATCCGCTATTTTACCGGCAGGTTCCGCCGCGCTTTCCGGTATTGGGCCGGCGTAATGCCGAGTTCCCGGTGAAAAATCTTGATCAGATAGTTCGCCGTGCAGAATCCGGTCAGTTCCGCGATTTCGCCAATGGAAAGGCCGGTTGCCGCCAGATAGTGCTGAACCTGAAAAAGCCGTATCTTCTGAAGATACTGCATCGGCGAAAGACCGAGGGTGGAGCGGAATTTCTGTGTATAGGCGGGAATGCTCATTTTGCAGAATTTCGCCAGTTGCTCCAGGGTGAAATGCTGTTCCGGATTTTCTTCCATCATCGCAATTGACTGCAGAATGCTGAAACGGGCTTCGCCGATTTCCGGACGCTTCATTCTTGAACTGCGCATTGCGGTGACGAGAAAGTCGAGTATCTGAGCTTCCACCACCATCCGGTAGCCGGGTTCCCGTTCTTCAAATTCCGCTACCGCCCGCTCCAGGGTTTTTATGCCTCTGGCGCGTATTGCGGCGGAGAAGTGGATCATGGTGTCCGGTATATTCGTGCGCTCTCCGAAGAAAATCTGCCAGCCCGGCAGTTCACGCAGGCCGGGGTGTTTCTCCAGAAACTCCGGCCGCAGAAAAATATTGTAGAGAACCAGTCCGTGTCCGCACTCATACGAATGCTGTTCATTCAGCTGCACGGAAAAGATATCGCCCTGGATCAGACAGTTCGTCCGCATATTCCCGTTTCTGTCGATATGGGAATGAACGGCGCTCCCTTTTGCAACAAAGACAACTTCAATGAAATTATGTGAGTGCAGGGTGACGTCGGCGAATTGGGGTGCCTTCTGCAGCACGGCAAGAAATGAGGATGGTATATGCGTGCGGTCTGCAAAGAATGTTGCTCCAGCCATGTGTTCTCCGGTAGAAATTTGGGATGCCGGTCTAGATCGTGTCGTCAATAGTTAAAAGACCCAAGCCGCAATACACCTGATTTGTACTGCAGC
>ERZ1034917.818-NODE-818-length-24264-cov-46.344417_pt1 | contig 24264 bp, 15 predicted proteins | sample MGYA00520605_ERZ1034917 | MGnify/ENA primary metagenome ERZ1034917 (study PRJEB33766, sample SAMN09781784) | gut metagenome | biome: gut microbiome | host: Homo sapiens | place: Madagascar | study: EMG produced TPA metagenomics assembly of the PRJNA485056 data... | reverse complement strand
TTAAAACAGCAACCATCCTAGTACCATCCTTATAAATCATCACAATATCTGAAATGTTTAATACTGGATTTCTATCAGGAGATATGTTAACTGCAACAGTTTTATTAACAACACCATTATATGAAACAATAGCATCATATTTACCTACAGCTAATGGAGGCACAATAACTTTAGCTTCTTTACCTGAAACAGTAGCATTGTAAGTTACACCACCAATAGTTACAAATACAAAACCATTAGCTACATGATCAAAGTCCACAGTAAAAGTAACATTGCTTGCAGAATCTGAATCAGAAACAGAAACATTCATTTGTGTATTTTTAACTGAAACAATAGTCATATTACTTGAGTAAGAATTATCTAAATCTCCAGTATAATTAACAAATATTTCACAAGGACCAGTTTTTTCTGCTAACACATCAAAGGAACCCATACCATTTATTAAACTGATAGTTCCTTTTAAAACACTATTAAGATAAACATTCACACTACCATTTAAAAGTTTACCATTCTTATCACGAACAACAACATTAACAGTAATATAATCTCCAGTTTGCGGAGCATTATTTGAAATAGTCATATTTGTAAATGTATCAATTCTGTAGAAAGTTACATTTAATTTTAAAATATTTCCATCACTTAAAGTTGCAGTTACAACTTGATTACCAACACCATTATATGTGTAATTAGCAGTTAAACCATCACGAGTAAAAATACCAGCACCCGGATTAATTATACCACCACTAACACTAAAAGTAGCATTAACATCCAAAATAGGTACTTTAGAAACATCATAATAAGAATAATCAGTTCCATTAAATGCTAAATATACAAGTTTAATAGTTTGAACCGGACCAGAAGCATTGTCTGTAACTAATGCTGGAACAATCCAACTACCACAAGAAATAGAAGGACTATAAACATAAGTAGGCTCAGAACTATTCCAGAAATTATTATCCAAATAAACTCCGTATGATCCACCAGCAGTAACTACAGTGTTATAGAAACTAGATCCAGTAACATTACCTCCAATAAAGCGAACACCTTTTTCATTGTTTAAGAATAATGAATTAATAATAGTTATAATATTGTTAACACCATCAGGTAATGGATCATCTTTATGTGTGGAAGATATTGATCCTCTAAATAATACTTGATTAGTCATGTTAATAAATTTAGTATTATTAACAACCCACCATGCATCTTGATAACGTATATCAGGACATGCAAATGCTCCACTATTAATAAATGTTGAGTTAATTAACCAGAATATTGGACGATAATCATTAGTTTGACCATAACCATAATCAATATCCCTTGTATTGTTTTCAAAGTAAGTACCAATAATAGTTACATTACATTTATATCCACTACTACTAAATGCATGAATAGCTGAAATATCTTTTAGGTTTATGAACTTAGAATTAATTACAGTAGTATTTGTACCACTTAAATAAAGAGCAGAACCTACAGTTTTAGTACCATTATAATTTCCATCAAAAGTTACATTATCCAACAATACTTGTGTAACATTATACATAGGACTATAACTAGTTGAACTAAAAATATCTCTAATTGCAATTAAACCAGTTAAATAAACTGTACGTCCATTGTTATTTACACCTAAATTACAGTTTATAAACTCAGTATTTGCTACGATTACATTTAATGCTCTAGCAGATGAAACTCCACCACTGGATTCTATGAATTTTGTATTGTTAACTATAAGAGTTGAGAATAGTTTATCTGCAGAAATTCCATGACCAGTAGTATTTCTAAATACACAATTATCCACATTTAAATAATAACCATCAATACGAACAAGACCAACATCAACTGTCGCACCACCACCTTGAGAAGGATATTTAGTAGTTACTCCGTTTTTAATTGTTAAGTTTTTTAAGTAAACTTTAACATTGTCGTATGCTGGAGTAAAGTCAAATATGTATTTATTTTTTTCTGCATCAATAATTGAGGTTTCTTTATTTTCACCAACAATAGTCAAATCTATAAGTGGTGCTAAATCAAGATTAACATTACCCTCACCTTTCAAAGTACCGATAATATGGATTATTAAGCTTAAGGTGTTTTGTGACATTCCGTATTCAAATGCTTTTTTAATAGTTGCAAATGGTTTAGCTAATGAACCATCACCAGATTCATCACTACCTGTTCCAGAAACATAAACATCAAAAACAGACACAGGATTAGCATCAACATTCAACACACCATTAACAACAGTAGTCTTGTTAATATAATCCCCAGAAACTGAAATTTCGTATTTTCCATCATTAGCAACAGCAACAAAAGTAGCTACACTATTAACTAATGGAGCAGATCCTTTATAAACACCATTTAAATAAAATTTAATATTATATCCGCTTACTTTAAGACCGCCTAAATCAAAAATAGCTTTTAATTCAGACTTAATACTAGAAGAATTAGTAGATACTAAAGTTAAAGTATTAGACATATTTAAACATAACCCTCCGGTCATACCATTTGTAGCTATGAAACCATATATGTCATCACCGTCATCTGCTTTGTTATTTTCGAAAATACAGTCTTTTAAAGTTAAAACATTTGAATCATGATAAATAGCTCCACCTTTGGTAGCTGTATTATTTATGAATTTAGCATGAATAAATGTTCCTCCACCTTTAACAGCACCACCAGTCACACCAGCATTGTTTATAAAAGTATCATTTATACTTGTAAAATTAGCACATCCTCTACTAATAGAGAATCCTTTAACAGTGTTGTTTTCGAAAACATTATTAGAAGATACAAAATTAGCATCACTAACAGATATTATTCCATAATCATTAGTGGATTTAGCGGTAATTTTGTTATTTATAAATGTAGAATTATATATTCCTTTTTCAATACTGCTAATTTGACCATTACCTGAGTTATTTTCAAATAAAAGATTATCTATACTAACAGCACCACTAATAAAACTAGAAGCAATATTATTATCTCTCATAATAACATTATTTATTTCACCATTAGTTTCAATTAAATATTTTGCATTACATTTTTCGAAGGTACAATTATCAATATTTACAGTGAAATCACCAGAACCTCCTTCAATTAAACCAGCATATTTTTTATTGTATAAATTAGTGAATATAATATTTTTAATGTTAACATTTAGTGTAGTGCCAAAGTTAAATGCATAATCTTTACCATTACCATCAATTATTGTTTTACCATCTACACCAATTATATTAAGATAACCTAATAATTTAGTTAACTCTAAATTAACATTTCCAGTACCTGAATAAGTTCCTTCTAAGAGATAGATGTTTACATAGATATTTTTAGCAAATGCTTCAGTTATTGCTTTATTAATGGTTTTAAATGGTTTATCTTTTGAACCATCATTATTAACATCATCACCATCAGGTGATACATAATAATCTACATAATCACGGTCAATTTTAACATTTGCAGTAGCTTTTTTAACAACTGCATTATCATTTAAAGGACCTGAAACTGTAACAGTATATTTACCATCATCCAATAATTTAGAAAATGTACCATTTATAAATCCATTTACAGAGCTTGCACTACCTATTCTAATATCATCTAAATAAAATGTGTAAGAACCGCCATGAATTGGATGACCCATATCATCAGTTGCAGTTGCATTAAGGGTAAAAGTAGAACTAGTTATATCTGCAGTTTTACCTTCAAGAATTGTGACTACTCCATTGAATCCAGAAGATGCAAATATGTAGTTTCCATTTCCACTTTTAGCTACACAATTAGTCATAGTATTGTTTTTAAGGTTAAAACTAGACCCATAAATAGCTCCACCACCATAACTTGACCCAGTAGCAGTAGTTGATGCATTTTCAAATATACAATTAGTAACATTTCCATAACTTAAATAAATAGCCCCACCTTGTCTTGCAACAGAAGTGTCTTTAAATATATTCCTATTTAAAACAGAATATTTGTTACTATTTCCATTAATATAAATGGAACCTCCAGTTGAAGATGTACCAGTACCTTTATTTCTTATAAAAGTAGAATCATAGATACCTACATAGCTATAAGAAAAAATAGCACCTCCACGATCTGTAACTACATTATCTTCAAAGGTAGAATAAAAAATATCTGTTGAAGAATAATTATTTACAATACAATTATAAAATCTTGCATTAGCATCATAATTAAATAAAACACCACCATAGAATCCCAAGTGTTTTGAATCTACAAATGATGAACTAATAACCTTTAAATTAGCCAAATCATAATTGGATATTGAAGAACCTATAATATTTTTAAAAATACAATTATCAATAGTTAAATCTGCATAATTAGAAATAACCCCAATATTATTTTCTTTTTTATATCCTGTGCTTTTAGCTTTAAAATTAATTAAAGTTAAATTAGATAAAACATATTTAAATCCAGAAATTGATCTTTCATTAGCTGCAAACCAATTAGAACCACTTCCATCAATTATGACTTTAGAACCAATACCTGCAATTTGAATATTCATACTACTTGGCAAACTGATATTAGTATTGCCTGCTCCACTATAAACTCCATCTAACAAATACACTTTCAAGTTATATACATTACCCGCTGATTTAGCAATTGCATTAGCTATTGTAGCATAAGGATTATTAAAAGACCCGTTACCATTTTCATCATTACCATTAACAGAAACATACACTACAACTTCATTAGAGTACTTTCCATCATAATCAGCAGGATAAATATTACTTTCCAAAACACCATTAACACTTGAGTTAATTCTCAAAATATTGGAAATACTATTTAAGTATTTAGGTTCAGAATAATAAGATCCACCTACTCCATTATTTCCTGTAACACTAGAATTAATAAAAGAATCATTAAATAAGTTACAGTTTATCATATAAATGGATCCGCCTTTGGCATATTGCCAGTTTGTTCTGAAACTTGTTGAAACAACATAATTATTAATAAAATTACTGTTTTTCACAGAAGGAACATTATTTAAATAAGCACCTACATAAATAGCTCCTCCAGAAATTGCATTTAAACAGTTACCCTTTGCAAAATTACCTACAAATCTGCAGGAATCAACTAATAAATCACTTTTTAATGAATAAACAGCTCCACCATTAGCATTCTCATATTCATCATTACAGATAACTGAATTATTAATAAATACTGAATTATAAATTTTACAATCCCCATTTTCTATAGAAGATATAGCTCCCCCTGTATTGAATGCAAAATTATTCCTGAAAATACAGTTATCAACTAACAATGTACCAGAATTGCATATTGCACCACCTTCAACACTTTTACAATCAACAATAGATAAATCTCTTAAAGTAACTACAGAATCAGCATATATATTAAATGCATAATATGCACTACTTCCTTTAATTATAGTTTTATCAGCTCCTGCACCAACAATAGTTATTGAACCACCTTGACTTAAATGAGCTTTATTGATTGATATCATTACATTTCCATTTCCTTCAAAAGTACCTTCACCTAAATGAATAACCACATTATCGTTAGATTTAGATACTTCTACTGCTTTATTTATTGAATTAAATGGGCTATTAAGTTGACCTGAGTTACTATCATCCCCACCTAAATCAACATAAAATTCATTTCCATCATAATCCTGAGCAACTATGCTGGAATTAGTATTTTCATCAGTTGCAGAAACTACAGACAAACATAGTAAAAACAATAAGACTGAAAATACTATTAATAATCTTTTCCTCATAAAACACCTCATAAGTTTATATAATAATAAAATAAAATTAACTATGTTTTTATTAATAAATAAATTTAATTGTATCATATAATAAATTACTAATAAACGGTGCAGAAAAACATGAAAGGAAGTTACTGTTTAATAATCAATGTTGAGAAAGACACTAAAATTAAAATCGGTAAAAAATTAGGAATCATTAACTTTAAAAAAGGATGTTATGTTTATGTCGGTTCAGCTATGAACTCCCTTGAATCCAGAGTTAAAAGACATCTGTCAGACAATAAGAAAAAGCACTGGCATATTGATTACCTTTTACTAAACAAAAACTCAAAAATCAAAAAAATATATACAAAAGAGTCTGGTGAAAAACTGGAATGTGAAATAGCTAAAAAAATAATTGAAAATGAGGAATCAATAGCTGATTTCGGCTGCAGTGACTGCAAATGCCACTCCCATTTAATTTATTTTAAAAACTCAAAATTAGCTAATTTAAAAGTTTCATCCATTCTCAATAGATTTGATTAATCTGTGTGCTTCCCTTTCTACCTTTTTACGGTTAAATGCTTTAGCTATTCTTTTTATCGCATCTAAATTTTTAACATAACTGTCTAACCATGAAAATATGTCTCCAGGATAGACCTGTATCTGATATTTCCTGAACAGTTTATTTGAAATATCTATCGGATCTTTACCTTTAAGCCTTTCATTTATTATTACTTCAGATATTCCCTTTTGCAGACAGTCACAAAAGGGTCTGTCTTCACATTTGCATTTTAAGAAATCTGATTGAATATTAATTAGAGCATCCTGAAATTTTTTGTCCAGTTTACTTATTGCTTCACCTGATGAAATAATATCAAGTGTTGATTCTGCAAACAGTCTTGTTGAAAATTTAATTTTTAAAGCGTTTGCTATCTGATTATGTACAACTGAAGACAGATATGCATTTTCAAACATTTCCAGCTGCAGTCCAATAGCCAATATTTTTACCCTTAATTTGTTGAATTTGTCTTTTTTCTTATAGTACGGAGACTTTCTTAAATAGACTTTTAGATATCCCCTATCATCAATTGATTTTTTAATATAATCCGCATCCTCCAGAGATAAAAAGGATACTGATACTGCACGGCCATATTTTGTTATGTTTAATTTATTTCCTACAATATCTATTAATCCCAAATCTTCCATTTCATTAATAGCTGTTCTAATGTCTACCGGAATATTTATATTTTTATAGAATTTATTTAACTCATCTGTTGTTTTTATTGATCTTGAAGAAATATCTGCCAATATCTGTTCATATGAGCTTTCTTCATCATATTCTATAAATACATCTTCGCTGTCACTTTCAAGTAAATCCAGTGCCTTTGCCTCTTCACTTTCGCCGTCAAAGTCATGGCCTACTTCAGGCAGCAAATATACTATTCCCCTGTCATGATAGCTTGGTCTTCCTGCACGTCCAAGCATTTGTGAAAATTCATTTGGACTGATCCACTTATTTCCCATTACCAATGAGTCAAATATTACCTGTGACGCTGGAAAATCAACACCTGCAGCAAGTGCAGCTGTAGTTACAACAACAGATATTTTTCCCCTGTCAAAGTCCTTTTCTATTTTTTCTTTTTTATAATAGGACAGACCTGCATGATATGCTGCGGCATTGACCTTTTTATTTTGGAGGAAATTAGCTATCTTATGAGTTTTTCGTCTTGAATTGGTGAAAATTATAGTCTGTCCTCTGTAACCTTTTTTAGACTTTGTATTAAATTCCTTTTTAGCTAATTTTTGCATTATATGGTGTTTTGAAGATTCTGATCTGATATAAACCAAATGACGTTCCAATGGAACCGGCCTTTGAGAATATTCCACCAATTTCATATTAAACTCACCTGCTAAAAATTCAGGATTTTTAACAGTAGCTGAAAGACCGATAATCTGTGAATGAGGATATAAATGCTTGATACGTTTTATTAATCCATTAAGTCTTGTTCCTCTGTCTTCATCATCAATCATGTGGATTTCATCAATTAAAACCACTCCTAAATTAGACAATAAAGCTGAGTTCCCGTTTCTTAAAAGATAATCCAAGCCTTCATAGGTTCCAACAATTATATCTGCATCTTTAACATCACTGTCAGGCAGTTTCAATTCACCTTTAGCTTTAACCCTATTTCTACCTACTTTAATAGCTACCTTTAAGCCTAACTTTTTATATTTTCTTTTAAAATCACGGTATTTCTGATTAGCCAGTGCTACCAGAGGTGTCAGGAATATAAATTTTTGACCTTTCATTGCTTTGGTTATTCCTGCAAGCTCTCCAACCAAAGTTTTTCCACTTCCTGTTGCACTTACAACAAGCAAATCCTGATTTTTTAAAAGGCCTTCCTTAATTGCCAAATACTGGACAGGCAATAATTTTTTATTTCCATTTTTAATTAAAATATCCCTGAACTTATGAGGTATTTTAAGTCTTTTCATTGATACATCAGGTATTTTATACTTGGATTTTGTATCTACTCTGTCAAATAATGTTAAATTTCTGTTAGAAAGCGGATCAAATTTAGGTGAGAGAACAGACAATGTTTTTTCCAAATTACCTGTTTTATCTAAAATGTCTTTAAGGTTTCTGAATATTTTTTTATCAAATCCCTGAAGTTTAATTTCCCTTTTAATTGTTTCATATGCACACTGCTCACATATCAACTGATTATTGTGTTTATATGAAAATTCAGAGTTTACAATTGTAATATTTCCTTCAAATGCACAAAAATCACAAACTCTGGTGTGCCTTACCTTAATATTTAGTGATTTAAGATAATCCTCAACTTCATCATCCCTAGTTGCTAAAAAAACAGCCTGACTCCTTAAAAGTTTAATTACTTCCTGAGGCGGAACTAATTTTTCTGATAAATTAGATGAATCCGAGTAATTGTAATCCGCTACAAATCTGGAAATAGCTATTGAATCATCATATTTTTTAAATTTAACAGTTCCAACATACTCAGGTTCTCTTTTATTATTCAATGCTCCTTTTGGAGAACCTATTGGATATAATTTCCACTGTTTTTTTATTTTTTTAAGAATTATCATTATATAATATTATATCGTTAAGGTTTATAATATTTTAAAAAAAAAGAGGAAAAATCATTCGATATAATCGAATTTAGTTTCCATAACAACAATTATAACAAATCCAATAATAGCCAGGATAATACAAGGCAATAATGCAGCAAATGTAAGCGGAGTTGTATTTACAATATGTACAACAGGAAGTTTTAATGTACCAATCATCACACCAATAAGAAATGCCATTGTAATGCCTTCATGATGTTCAAGCAAATAATTTAAGACTTTGGAAAATCCTAAAATACCAATAAGGGCACCTGCACAAAATACAACAATTTCACTTAAACTCATAGTCTTTAAAGCATTTAACATATACTCATACTGACCTAACAATAAAAGTAAAAATGATCCTGAAATACCCGGCAAAATCATTGCACAGATAGCTATCAAACCTGAAATAAACAGTATCGGCAAAGTATGATTCATAGCTATCGGATTTAAACTTACAAAAATATATGCCAAAACAGCCCCAATAACAGTAAAAATTACATGTTTGAGAGTAAGTTCATCCATTTGCCTGTATAACACATATGACGAAGCAATAATTAATCCTAAAAAGAATGAATAGGTTAAAGCAGTGTATACATCCATACAATATGAAATAACATTAGCTAATGTTAACATTGCAAGTCCAATACCACATAATAACGGTATGAAAAATTTAAAGTCAATTTCATAGAATAGTCTTTCTTTAAAACCCTTTAAATCTCCTTTAAGTAATGGTTTTATGAAAGTAAAATTAATTGTACTTATTGAATGTACCAAACGTTCGTAAATACCTGTGATTAATGCAATTGTTCCTCCAGAAACTCCAGGAACAATATCTGCAGAACCCATAAGTATTCCGCGAATAAAAATTGAGAAAAAATCTACAAATTTCAAAATATTTCACCTTAAATATTAGTTACTTCTAAAAAAGTGAACTTAAAATTAATATGTCATAACTTTATTAAATACTTTGTTGAAAAAGAGAAAATTTACTTGCTCATTTTCTCTTTAACAAGCTGTTTGGCATAAGGTGTGATATTTTCACTAAGGATTTTTTGTAAAAATTCACCAGTGTATGTTCCAGATTTGGCTATTTCTTCTGGAGTTCCGGTAGCTATTACTTTTCCACCACCATCTCCACCTTCAGGACCCAAATCAATAATATAATCAGCTGTTTTAATAACATCCAAATTATGCTCAATAACAACAACTGAATTGCCCGCATCAGTCAATCTGGCAAGAACTGACAACAATCTCTTAATGTCCGCAAAATGAAGACCAGTTGTAGGTTCATCCAAAATATATAATGTGTTACCTGTATTTGACCTTGAAAGCTCTTTAGCTAGTTTAATCCTTTGAGCTTCACCACCTGATAAAGTAGTAGCTGGCTGACCTATTTTCATATAGCCCAAACCTACATCAAGCAAGGTTTTAAGTTTTTTATGTATTTTAGGGATATGTTCAAAAAAGTCCAATGCTTCTTCAACAGTCATTTCCAAAACTTCATAAATATTTTTACCTTTGTAACGAATGTCTAAAGTCTCTTCATTGTATCTTTTGCCGCCACACACTTCACATGGAACAAATACATCAGCTAAAAAGTGCATTTCAATTTGCACAATACCGTCACCTGAACATGCTTCACATCTTCCTCCCTTTACATTAAAACTAAATCTGCCAGGTTTATATCCCCTAACTTTAGCTTCTGGAGTTTCTGCAAATAAATCACGAATATCCGTGAAAACTCCAGTATAAGTTGCAGGATTTGATCTTGGAGTACGTCCTATCGGTTTTTGGTCAATAGCTATGATTTTATCAATGTTGCTTACACCTTCAATTTTATCATAATCTCCTGCAAAGGTAAATTTATTGTTTAATTTTCCGCTTAACCCTTTGTATAAAATTTCATTAATCAGACTGCTTTTACCAGACCCGCTTACTCCTGTAACACATGTGAACTTGCCTAAAGGTATTTCAACATCAATATTTTTAAGATTGTTTTGTCTGGCTCCCCTGATTATAAGTGATTCACCATTTCCTGATCTGCGTGTTTGTGGAATTGGTATTGTTTCACGTCTTGAAATATACTGACCGGTAACAGATTCATGTGACTCCATAATCTCTTCAGGAGTTCCGCAGGCAACTACTTTTCCACCGTGTTCTCCTGCTCCAGGACCTATATCTACAACATAATCTGCAGACAATATTGTTTCTTCATCGTGTTCTACAACAATTAAAGTATTTCCCAAGTTTTTAAGTCTCTTTAGTGTTTCAATAAGTTTTACATTATCTCTTTGATGAAGACCAATACTTGGTTCATCTAAAATATATAGAACACCAACTAATCCGGAGCCTATTTGAGTAGCTAATCTGATTCTTTGAGCTTCACCACCAGACAGTGTACCTGATGAACGTGCCATTGATAAATAGTCAAGCCCAACATCTACAAGGAATTTAAGTCTCTGTCTGATTTCTTTTAAAACCTCTTTAGCTATGAACTGTTCTCTGTCAGTAAGTTCCAAATTCAAGAAGAACTGATATGAATCCTTAATTGACATTTCCACTACGTCAGCTATTGATTTTCCACCAACAGTTACAGCCAGTACCTCAGGACGAAGTCTTTTTCCATGACATACATGACATTTTCTGTCACTCATGAATTTGGAAATGTATTTCCTGCTGTAATTTGATTTGGTTTCAATGTATAAACGTTCCATTCTCGGAATAACACCTTCAAACTGACGATTAACTTGATAAGATTTATTTCTACGTTTAAATGAAAATGGTATTTTATCGTCACAGCCATATAATATTATATCCTGCTGTTCATTGGTTAATTCATTAAACGGAGTGTCCATGCTGAAGTTAAAATGTTTAGATACTGCTTCCAGCATCTGATGATAATAATTTTCTTTTTTATTTGATTTTGCCCAAGGAGTAACTGCCCCTTCATTTAATGTAAGATTTTTATTTGGAATAATTAAATCAGGATCTATTTCCATTTTAACTCCAATACCATTACATTCAGGACATGCTCCCTGAGGCGCATTAAATGAAAACATTCTTGGAGTAAGCTCCTCAAAGTTTATTCCGCAATCTACACAGGCAAAATGTTCTGAATATTTTTTCTCATAATCTCCATCATCATCTGAGAACAATACATTTATTAATCCGTCTGCAAACTCTGAAGCGGTTTCAAGTGAGTCAACCAATCTTCTTTTAAAGTCAACATCCTTTCTTATTTTAAGTCTGTCTACAACTACTTCAATGCTGTGTCTGTAGGTTTTTGGAAGGTCAATATCCTCTTCCAAATCTCTAATTTCATCATCTATTCTTGCCCTTACAAAACCTTTATTCCTCAAATCATTTAAAACATCTTTATGCTGGCCTTTTTTATCTCTAACAACAGGAGCCAGAATATGTATTTTTTTACCTTCCCCTTCTTCTATTATACTGTCTCCAATTTGGCCCAATGTTTGGTGAGATATTTCCTTTCCACATTTTGGACAGTGGGGTGTCCCTATTCTTGCAAATAATAATCTAAGATAATCATAAATTTCAGTAATAGTTCCTACTGTAGATCTTGGGTTTTCTTTTGTGGTTTTTTGGTCTATTGAAATAGCAGGAGACAAACCTTCAATATATTCCATTTCAGGCTTTTTCATTTGCCCTAAAAATTGTCTTGCATAAGCTGAGAGAGATTCAACATATCTACGCTGTCCTTCAGCATAAATTGTATCAAAAGCAAGTGAAGACTTACCAGACCCGCTTAATCCTGTTATTACAATAAATTCATCACGAGGAATAGCTAAATCTATATTTTGCAAATTATGTTCTTTAGCTCCTTTAATGATAATCTGTTTTTTAGAGTCTTTTGTCATAGTACCCTCCTTAATAATAATTATCCAATGCCCCAATATAATATATTAATCTAAGAGCATTTGAAAAATAAAACATTCGTAATGTATCAAACAAATATTAGACATCTACATATATAAATATATCTAATCATTTTTCCACTTAATATTTTGGAACTGTATCCACACCACCATTATAAAAACTATTGAAATATTGATTTAAAAGTGTTAAATTTACTCAAAACTATTTTATTTAAGTTATTTACAACTTAACAACTTATATAGTGGCCAATAGAAAGTATTAGTGTATTTTATCAAATCGATTTATAGAATACTAAACAATTAAGGAGAGAAAAAATGATTTATCAAAAACAGGATAAATTAATAAAAGGATTAGCAAAATATTATGGTCAAGACCTCTTTGATTATTTAGAAGCATTAGAAAAAGAAACAGATGAAATACATGAACTATTGCCTTGTACAAAAATTAAAAAGGTATATTCTACAGAATTAATAACACCTAATTTTAAGGGTTTATTAATGGATTTTGTATATGAAATGGTTGATGATTCATATATCCATTATGAACATTACAGCGGTAACTTAACTCATGGTAATCTTTACCCATACTGGACGTTACGACATAGAATTACATGAAGAAACTGGAAAACCCATAAATACCATCATAATATCTACAGGCAATCCAAACAAATCAGAAACAGAATGCTGGATTGGAAAAGTAAATAAATATACACCAATAAGAATAATTTTTCTAAAAAAATATCCCGGAGACCAAAGATTAAAAAATGTTAAAATCAAAATAGAAAATAACAAAAAACTAACAGCTTTTGACATATTAGATTTAATGTTCATACCATTTTTAAACACAACCAAAAATTCTGAAGAAATAGTTAAAGAAATCTGTGGTTATGTTAGCAAAATTACCAAAATAACAACCAAACAAACTAAAATATTAACATGGGGACTTTGGCTAACAACAGAAATATTCATAAAAAACCCAGAAACATTAGAAAAGGTGAGAACAATGAGTACCCTAAAAGGACAAAGCATAAACGAAAAACTACACAACAGAGAAATAGAACTTAGACAAGAAGGAAAACAAGAAGAAAAAACAAATATGAAAAACACAATAAAAACTCTTGAAAACGAAGGAAAAACCTCCGATGAAATATTAAAAACACTAAAAACAACTTTCTAAAAAAATAAGTTCTAGCTGTCCATTAAATAAAATGCAAAAATTAAAATTAATGGACAGTTACCATTTTAAATTATTCTATGAAGAATCTTTTTTTAATCCTTTTAAAGTAGCTATCTGATCTCTTAAACTGGCTGCTCTTTCAAAATCAAGTTTAGCTGCTGCTTCTTTCATGTCATTTTCCAAATCACTGATAAGTAAACGTAATTCATCTTTAGGTATTTTACTAATATCCGTTCCCTCAATATCCAAATCCTCAGCTACTTTTTTATCCTTAAGTGCCCTTTTAGTAGTTTTAGGAACAATACCATGTTTTTCATTATACTTGATTTGGATTTTTCTTCTTTTACTTGTAATAGCTGTTGCATTTTTAACAGAATCAGTCATTTCATCAACATACATGATTACCTGACCGTTGATATTTCTTGCAGCTCTTCCAATAGTCTGAATTAAAGAAGTTTCATTTCTTAAAAATCCTTCCTTATCTGCATCTAAAATAGCTACTAAAGAAACTTCCGGCAAATCAAGACCTTCCCTAAGTAAATTTACACCGACCAACACATCAAATGTTCCCCGTCTTAAATCATCTACGATGTCAATTCTCTCCAAAGTGTCTATTTCAGAGTGCATATATCTGACTTTAACACCTATTTTTGCATAGTAATCAGTTAAATCTTCAGCCATTTTCTTGGTTAAAGTTGTAACTAAAACTCTTTCATCTTTTTTAGCTCTTTTTTTAACTTCACCAAGCAAATCTTCAACCTGACCTTTAACCGGACGAATAATCACTTCAGGATCAACCAAACCTGTCGGACGGATAATCTGCTCAACAATATTACTTGATCTTGACAATTCATAAGCTCCTGGAGTAGCTGAAACATAAATGATTTGGTTTATAGATGATTCAAATTCATCAAATCTCAATGGCCTGTTTTCCTTAGCAGAAGGTAATCTGAATCCATGCTCTACTAAAGTCTCTTTACGTGCCCTGTCTCCATTATACATTCCTCGAATTTGAGGCAGTGTAACATGAGACTCATCAATAATAGTCAGATAATCTTCAGGGAAGTATTTTAATAATGAATAAGGTTTTTCACCCCATTTTCTTCCGGACAGATGCATTGAATAATTTTCTACACCCGGACAATATCCCATTTCCTGAAGCATTTCAATATCAAAACGTGTTCTTTGTTCCAATCTTTGAGCTTCCAGAAGCTTATTTGATAAATTAAACTCATTTAATCTTTCATCCAGCTCATCAGAAATGTTTCTGATTGCTGTATCCATTTTATCCTGCCCGACAACAAAGTGCTTTGCCGGGAAAATCATGTATCTTTTTAAACTTTCTGTTTTTTTGCCTGTGACTTTATCAATTAAACTGATTGCATCTATTTCATCACCAAATAGCTCAACTCTTACAGGAGGAGTACCGTGAACAGGATTTATTTCAATTACATCTCCGCGTACTCTAAAATGACCTCTTGCAAATTCAATATCATTTCTTTCATACTGCATGAAAACAAGTTTGCGAATAATATCTGAACGGTCATAATTGTCCCCTACAGCTATTCCAAATGCAAATTCCCCATAATCCTCCGGAGAACCTATACCATAAATACAGCTGACACTGCTGACTACAATCACATCATCACGGGATAAAAGTGATTGGGTAGCAGAATGTCTCATTATATCGATTTCTTCGTTGACAGATGATTCCTTATCAATGAAAGTGTCAGTTCTTGGAACATATGCCTCAGGCTGATAATAATCATAATAACTGACAAAATATTCAACTGCATTGTCTGGGAAAAACTCCTTAAATTCCTCATAAAGCTGTGCAGCTAATGTTTTATTATGGGAGATGACAAGGGTAGGTTTTTGAACTTTTTCAATAACATTAGCCATTGTAAAAGTTTTGCCAGAACCTGTAACCCCTAAAAGAGTCTGTTCCTTTTCACCCTTATTTATCCCATCAACTAATGAATTAATGGCTTTTGGCTGGTCACCTAATGGCTTGTAAGGTGAGTTTAGTTTAAATTTTTTCATGCTTTTCTAAATTACTTCATCAACATTGATGTGAAAACTGATATGGAAATAGGGCAGGGAACAGCAGGGAACAACTTTTCTACTTCTTATGCTAACTTTGCCGTAGTCTTCAAAACAGTTTTCTAAAGCTTTCTCAATATTTTTAACATTCATTTCATTATAAACTCTTAAAGACCCTAAAAAAATAACATGATCTTTTGTATTCATAACAGATATGGAATCAACAACATCATCTTCATCATATCTTTTTAAAATTATATTAGATCCTTCAATAAGTTCTTTTTTAATAGCATCTTTATCAAACATCTTTAATCCCTCAAAACATTCGCTATGCTTTTTGCAAGAGAAACACGAGAACTGTCTGCAGATAAACTATTGGTAGATATTAAACTGTTAGCACCAGCTGCATAGATTCTCATAGTAGCTCCATTTACCAAAATCGGATGAACACAACAAACATCAACTGATTTGGCACCGTATTCCTTTAATATTTTAACTGCATTAACAATAGTTCCACCAGTAGCTATAATATCATCAATAATAAATGCCTTTTTACCGTTAACTGAATCCACATTAACTGTTTCATCAGAACTGCCTTCAACATCAACAATTCTAGTTTCCACCTTATCAGGTCCAAGACGAACTTTAGACAGATAAGTGCATTCACAATCAAGAATTTCAGCTATTTCCTGAGCAAAAGGATATGCTCCTTTATCAGGAGCAACAATTAAAGGTTTTCCATCAATTTTTTCATCAATATATTCGGCTATTGCACCCATAGCAGAAATATTTGTAGTCGGTATATCAAAAAAGTCCAAAACACATTTTTCATGAATATTAAATGTAATAAATTCATCAGCACCTGCAGATTGAATTAAATTAGCTACAATTTTTGCAGAAACTGCTTCCCCATCATGAAAACGTTTTTCCTGTCTTGCATAACCCATATATGGAACAACAACCCTAACTTTTTTTGCTCCGAGGTCTTTAATATTTGATATTAAAAACAGCAATTCCATCAAATTTTCATCCTGAGGATATCCGGTAGATTGGATAACAGTAACTTCATCATCAATCTCACCATCAACACGCAAATATCTTTCCCCATCTGGGAATTTTTTAGTTTCTACATAACATAAATCATCATTTAACTCTTCTGCCACATGAGCGGCCAAATCTTGAGATGCTGAACCACCAATAATCACATTATCACCAAAAATTAATATAATAATTAATATTTGATTTTAACATAAAAAAAGTTAACTATATTAATGCTAAAAACAATTGTAAATCATGAAAATTGGAAGAATTATTTTTGCAGTTATAATACTTGCTGTCATTGTTATAGTGGGAATAGCTGCAACTTCTAGTGTGTTAATAATAGCTGAAGACGAAAGTGAAGGAGGTATTCCTGGTGTTGACATGGGTGCCACATGGAATTTAACCGGTGGATTTAACTGGATTTATCCGGGAAGTTCATTTAACGCACAGCATCAAACACTACACAACATTCATTTAGATGATCCCGACAATCCTTACGGAGCAGCTAAAGAAATAATGGAATACACTTACAATATATCTCCAAATATTATCATAACAGTAAACAATAATGCAGCCGAGAAAATATTTGGCGGAGACATCATATCCGATATTCGCCAATATGACTGGGGTGATGGAATGGACCGTGGAGATGCAGCTGATAAAGCAATGGGTGATTTCCACATGAATTATTTGGCAATTCCAGAATGTTTATTAACTGGAGATATGAAAATACATTTTGTTTAAATTTAAAAAAAAGTATTGTTTTTTAAAAACAATACTGAAAACTCTTTTTTTTACAATGGTAAAGTTCTTACAAACAGAATAAATCCAACAAGAGATATGAACAATTGGATGAAACCATGCTTTTTAATATTATTATCCTGTGCCTGAATTAGGAAAAACGGCATGAAAAATCCAAAGAAGCTAAAAAAACCCATTGAAGTATTTCTAGCTACCAGATCCATGAGAAAACCTCCAAATGAAAAAAATATGGTAATTATATAAGAAATAATTATAAATTTCCTACTAATTCCCTGTTCCACATTTCTATAAACAAAGAATGTGTTGGGCTGGAGCCCTTCCACTAATGGAGTTCCGCATTTGGCACAAAAGTCATAGCTGTCCTGATTCTCAAATCCGCAATTTTTACAAATTCTAACCATAATTATCTAACCAATAAAATTTATATTATCTGGAATTTCACGTTCAGGAGATGGAATATCACAGGGAGCTTCATAACCAACTAAAATACCTGAAACTGGTATGAAATCTTCAGGAAGGTTTAATTTATCTTTAAGCTGAGTTAAAATAGCTATTGGAGATACAACATAACATGTAGCCAATCCCAAATCAGTAGCTGCCAAAATCATTGTTGTTGCAGATGCTGAAACATTTATTTGAGAAAAAGGACCTTCAGGTGCAGAAATAACAATTAAAGTTGGAGCACCATATAATGGCTCATAACCTGGAATAGAAGCTCTCTGGCGCATAAAACCTTCAGAATTTAACATGAACTCTTTAGTTTTATCATTTATTTCACTTAAAAACTCTTTATTTTGAATTACACTAACTTGAAATGGTCCTGCATTTGGGGCTTTATTAGCTACCCCTATAATTGTGTCTAATTCTTCTTTCGTTATTTGCTCATCCTTATAAGCACGAATACTTTTTCTTTTATTAATTGCTTCCAATGTTTCCATATTATCATCCAGTGTCATTATTTTTTAAACTCATTACAATTTCCAGATAGTATTTTCCGGTATAATCAATATTTTGTAGTTCATCAAAGTATTTAAAATTTAATTTTTCAAGAACCCTTTTTGACTGAAGGTTATTTTTTCTAAATGAAGCAAATATTTTATTTAACTTTAAATCCTTAAAACCATGTATTAAAAGTTTCTCAGATGCTTCACATGCATAATTATTTCCCCAAAATTCTTCTGCAATCCAATATCCAAGTTCTGCATTATTTTCTCCCCAATAATGATTTCCGTCAGGATAAACAAGCAAACCCACACATCCTATAATTTGACCATTTAAAGTTATGGCATAAGTTTCATCCTTTGCAAAAACAGTTTGAATTATCTCCAAACTATTTTCAACATTTTTATGTGGTGGCCACCCTGCAATCGGACCAATTTTTGGATTTTTAGCATGATGATACAACTCTTCAGCATCATCTACCTTCCATGACCTTAAAATTAAATTCTGTGTTTTGAGAATCATTATGTTAAATAATTATTTGAAGTGATAATTATAATTTATGAATTTGAAACTGCTATTTATATCAACTTTAAAGATATAACTATATCTATGAAAATCAAAGCAGGTATTTGTGGATTTGTTGTCGGTGATGCTTTAGGTGTTCCGGCGGAGTTCAGTTCCCGTGAAACACTCCAAAAAAATCCGGTTAAAACTATAACAGGTTATGGAACATACAATATGCCACCCGGAACTTATTCAGATGATACTTCAATGACCCTGGCTACTATGAGCAGCATCTGCAATAAAAAGACTATTGACTATGAAGATATCCAAAGCGAGTTTTTAGAATGGCTTCTTAATGGCAAATACACTCAGTATGGAGAAACTTTTGATTACGGCAACACAACTTATGAATCATTATTAAGGTTTAAAAATGGTTTTGAAGCTTTAAAATGTGGAGGAGTCAGTGAAAGAGATAATGGAAACGGATCTCTAATGAGAATTTTGCCTCTGGCCTTTATCCATGACATTGACTATGAAACAATTGAAAATATATCCAGCTTAACTCATGGCCATTTAAGATCAAAAATAGCCTGCGTATTTTATGTTGAACTGGCCAAATCAATGATTTCAGATAATTTAACAATTAAAGAACATGTTAAAATAGCCTGCGATAAAATCAGAAAACATTACAAAGATTCAGAAGAGCTTAAACATTTTGAGAGAATTTTTAATGATGATTTAAAAGAGAATATTAAAAGTTCAGGTTATGTAATAGACACTCTTGAAAGTGTCATTTATTGTTTGGAAACTACTTACAATTATAAAGACAGTGTCCTGAAAGCTGTTAATTTAGGTGGAGATACTGATACTATTGCAGCTGTTTGTGGAGGACTTTCTGGAATTTATTATGGATTTGATTCAATTCCTATAGATTGGCTCAATCAAATTCCAAAAATTAAAGAGGTTCTTTCATTATGTGAAAGTTACGAAGGTGTTATTAATGAATATTGAAAAAACTATTGAAAATATTGTAGCTAAATGTGATAATTATATAAACCCTCAACTAGCTATTTGTATAATCCGTGATAATTGCACAATGGGTTCCAACAACATTGGTGAATTAAAAAAATATGGAATTGAAAATGAAGACAGTTATGTTGAAAAAGTCTTAAAAGTCCTTAAACATGAAAATATCTTTATAACTTTCGGAATGCTCGCTTTTATACCTATGTTTAATGAATGCGATATTTTTTCCATTGAAGATAAAACTATAAGTCTCAGCAGTGAAGAATTTCAAAAATATGGGGATTTAAAAGAAGAGTACTTCGGAATCCTGATTAAAAAAAACAGCAATGACTTCATTATCGGCAGCTGTGATTTATGCGGATGTAAAATCGATTCATCATTTAGACAAATCAAAAAAAGCGAAGACAACTTCTATAAAACAATAAATAATATAATTGAAAACAATATTATTTATTGATTAATTTTTGTTTTATATTTTCCCACATTTCCTGCTCTTCACCGCAGCCTGTCATAATCACATAATTATAATCTGAAGTTTCAGCCAAATCCACCAGTTTTCTAATCCTTTCATCCATTTTATCATAGCTTAATGGATAAAAATCAGCATTATCATATTCTTCAGATATTATGTTATAATATTCCTTAGCTTTTTCAATGGATTTTCTTCCGGGAACAACAATCATATGGTCAGGATTTAAATTTTTAATAACTTCCAAATGGTCTTCAAATATTTCTTCCTCATTTTCATCAGGAGTTGTGTAAATAAATTCTAAAGGACCGTCAATATACTGATTCATAAATAATGCATTGATTTTAGCTGCATCACCATTATCTCCCTGTCCCAAACCAACATATTTGTCATTTAATTTAACTACTTCAAATCTTCCAGGAGGAATAAAAGACATATCCAAATTATTGAAAACCTCTTTAATAGTATTTTCAATATTGTCTATTTTTGGAGTAAAAGTAGCATATGTGCAAATGGAAGCCAATGTGTTGTAAATATTATGGAATCCGAATGGAGGAACATTTATACTTACTTCAAATGAAATATCCTTATTATTTGTATAATTATATAAATTTCCTTCAATTGTCAAATCCCAATTATCAGGCTTAAAGTCAGCACCAACCAATTTAACATTAGGTTCATGGCGTTTAAAACCGCATTCGCAACTGTAAATTCCTCTGTGATTCAAGAATTTTTGAGAGTATTCAAGCTTTTTGCCACACCTTGGACAATTTGGACTGTCTGATTCGAAAATATCATTAATACTATCAATGGCCAATCCATAAAAATTAACATGCAGGTCATTTCGTTTATTACAAGCAATATTTGCTGTTACGGGATCATCTGCATTAGAAATAACAACTCCCCGAGTCATACCCTGTGAAAGTAGAGATTTGGCATCTACATATTCCTCAAAGGGATTTTTAACACCTGCTACCTGTGAATGTTCACGTGAAATTGTTGTATAAACAACACCTACAGGATCAATAAGTCTCTGAACAGTGTCCGGAATTCCATAGCTCTTATTTCTGATTCCATATTCAAAAACACCAAGATCCCCATCACCTTTTAAAATACCTGTAGTTATTGCATGAATAGTATTGCTTTCAAAGCTTTTTCTGATTTTTGTATCAGCAGAAAGCAATTTAATTAAAAGAGTTGTTGTAGTAGTTTTTCCGTTGGTTCCTGTGATTAAAATAGGTCCAATACTCATTTCATGAGCCAAATCTTTTAGTGCTTCCTTTCCAGCAATCTTATAAAAAACATATCCCGGAAGATTATTACCACTTCCAAATCCAAATTTAGATACCTGAGAAGCTACCTTAGCTCCAAACTTAGCTACATTAAAACGAATTTTACCACCCATATCAATCACATTTCAACTTCTAATATATTATATTAATAAAAACCAACTTAGTTGGTAGCTGGTTTTTCAATTTGAGATTTGGAAACTTTACTTGCAACTTTGGAACTTAAATTTCTCATTTTTTCAATTAAACGGTCTTTTTTACTGCCGCTAATTAAAATATTTTCCAATACATCACTTAAAGTTTCAGTTGGAACTATCTCAATCATGTCTTCGTATTTTTTCTCAAGCATAACATCTTTCATGTTAGACTTAGGAATCAATACTTTTTTAATTCCGGATTCTGCAGCAGCTTCAATTTTAGCTGTAGCACCACCAATAGGCATTACATCCCCACGAACATTTAAAGATCCGGTTAATGCAACAGTCTGATCAATAGGAATATCCTCAACAGCAGAAATTACTGCAGTAGCTATTGAAACACTTGCACTGTCCCCTTCTACACCGTCGTAAGTTTGAATAAACTGAACATGAATATCATAATCAGAAATATCCTTGTTAGTGTATTTTTTAATTAATGCACTTACATTTTGAACTGATTCATTAGCGATTTCACCAAGTTTACCAGTAGCTATGATTTTTCCGCCTTCTTTTGATTGAGCAGGAGCAGCTTCAGCAGCAATTGGTGAAACAATACCACTTCTATCTCCAATAACTGCAAGTCCATTTACAAGACCAACTCTTCCACCTTCAGGGTGAACCATACTGTATTCTTTTCTTTGTTTGATGGATCTGTCAGCTATTTGCTGTTCTAATGTTCTGGAGAATTTTTTAGCTTCAATTACATGTTCAGCAGTTACCAAATCAGCACCTTTTTCAATAGCTACATCACCAGATGATCTTACAAGTCCCCCTAAATCCCTTAATTTAAGAGTTAAAGCATCTTGTTTTCCTGAACGACGTTTTGCTTCTAAAATAATTTCATCTAATGCATCAGGAGCAAAATGAGGAATTCTTCCATCATTTTTAACTTCCTGAGCTACAAACCTTACTAATTTTTTTCTGTTTTCCGGAGTGTCTTCCATTGAATCCTTCATGAAAACTTCATAACCGTATCCCCTGATTCTTGACCTCATAGCTATATGCATTCCTTCAAGAACTTGAAGGTTACCTGATGCTACAAGAACGAAATCACACGGTACTGCCTGAGACCTTACCATTGCACCACTGCTGTTTTCACTTTGACCAGTAATAGCATATTTTTTTTCCTGCATTGCAGATAAGAGCTCTTGTTGTGTTTTCATAGTCATTGTACCTATTTCATCAATGTATAAAACACCTTTGTTAGCTTTATGAATCATTCCTGATTCCACACGTTCATGTGCAGGAGTTCCAAGACCTCCAGACTGATAAGGGTCGTGACGGACATCTCCAAGTAATGCTCCTGCATGAGCACCAGTTGCATCCATAAATGGTGCGAATCTTTTATCTTCATTATTAACCAGTAATTTTGGAGACATGTTATTGTTTTTAGGTTTTATCTGAATAGAAATAAGCAATATTAATGCTGCTGCAATAATAGCTTCAAGTATTCTGCCATACATAAATCCAATAACAACAATAGCTGCAATAACAAATGTTGTAATTAATGTTTTTTTCTCTTCATGGTTTTTAGCAGATCCTTTGGTTGCCTTTACTATTTTTTTACCTTCTCCTGCTGGAACAGACCTTATTAAAGGATGGTTATTATCTTCTACATTCGGATAAATTAAAATATCTTCTAAGGATTCATGAGGTAAAATCTGAGCCATACCTTTAGCAAGCATTGATTTTCCAACCCCCGGATCACCGATAAGTAAAATATTTCTCCTTTGTTTTGCTGCTTTTTTAATAGTTTCAATGGACTCTTCATGTCCAATAACTTGATCAATTAATAATGGAGGAACTTCAATATCTTTTGAACTTTTAATATTACCATAATCTAACATTGGTTCAATTTTTTCAAAAGCCTCATTTTCTTCTATTTCAGGCTTTAATACAGTTTCTTTTGAGGAATCGTCGATTGATTCTTGTTCTTCAAATTTCATGAAACCTACCTCTACATAATTTTTTAGTTCAATATAATTCAACAATAAATAATTTAAGTTAATTTACTATTTAAATATTGGCAAATTGCTATATAAAAAGCTTTCTATTTTAGTAAAT
>ERZ1034917.812-NODE-812-length-24413-cov-13.014944_pt1 | contig 24413 bp, 30 predicted proteins | sample MGYA00520605_ERZ1034917 | MGnify/ENA primary metagenome ERZ1034917 (study PRJEB33766, sample SAMN09781784) | gut metagenome | biome: gut microbiome | host: Homo sapiens | place: Madagascar | study: EMG produced TPA metagenomics assembly of the PRJNA485056 data... | reverse complement strand
AAAAGAATGGTGCGCCATCAGAAAATTGGTAGAACTTCTTTTGTTACGTTTTCGAGTTGCATAACTGGTTTGTTTGCTGGATATTACGGCAAATCAAAAAAGGAGCTGCAATATGCGGAAGGAACAAATCAGGCTGGATGGACGGAATGTGAGGGTGCATGATGAACGGAGCAAACAGGCGATCGCTCAATCGTTGAAAGAGCTCGGAGCAGGACGGTCTATCCTCATCGATGCGGAAAATGTCGTCATCGGGGGGAATGGGGTTTACCAGGAAGCGCAGGAACTGGGGCTGCCGGTCAAGGTCATTGAATCGGACGGGTCGGAGCTGATCGCGATCAAAAGGACTGACCTCAAGACCGATGACGCAAAGAGGAAGGCGCTTGCAATCGCGGACAACAGGACAAATGATCTGTCGTTTTTCGATGACGAAAAAGTAGCGGAATTACTGGCGGAATGCGAGGGACTTACGTTGTCTTCCGGTTTTACCGGCGAAGAAATTGAAAAGCTGAATCAGCTTTCCGGCGTTCTCAATGATCTGGAACAGAATTCCTTTGCCAACAGCATAAAAGCGCTTGCAGAGGTCTTTTCCATTACATTTGTATTTCCGAAATCAAACGGCAACGTGGTGACTGAATACATCAGGCAGATCGGGAAGGAGAAGCTGACGGCGCATATGATTGACTATTGCAGGAAGGCGGTGTCATAATGCCCAGGTGCGGTTCTCAAGTAATTCTTTGCGATCTGCCGATCAGGTTTGATACTTATACAGGATGTTCCCATGGGTGCAAATACTGTTTCGTTACGCGCAAGAGCGATATCCGGAACATCAGCGCAGGAGAATCACCGGCGGCGCTCCGGCGGTTCATCAGCGGAGCCAGAACTTCGGAAACGGAATGGTGCGACTGGAATATTCCATTGCATTGGGGCGGGATGTCCGATCCGTTTCAGCCCATTGAAGCCGAACGGCGCATCTCGCTGGAATGTCTCAAGGTCTTTGCGGAAACAAAGTATCCATTTATCGTATCAACAAAGGGGACGCCTGTTCTTGCGTCAGAGGAATATCTTGAGCTGCTGGCGCAATGCAATTCCGTTGTGCAGGTGTCCCTGATCTCTCCGGCGTTTGACAGGCTGGAACCGGGAGCGCCGCCCTTTGAACGCCGCTTATCCGATATCGTGAAAATCAGCAAAGCCGCCCGGCGTGTCATCATACGGATTCAGCCGTATGTCAGGGATGTCAAGTCCGATATTCTGCGGAATCTTTGCCGGTATGCCGCCGCTGGAGTTTACGGTATCACAATCGAGGGAATCAAATATTTTCAGCGCCGCCCCGGATTTGTCAAGGTTGCCGCGGATTACTGTTACCCCAAGGACGTGTTACGGCGCGATTACGAGCAGATACGTTCTGAGTGCGCAAAGGCCGGTCTGCATTTCTTTTGCGCGGAGAACCGGCTAAGGGACATGGGAGAGAATCTTTGCTGCTGCGGGATTGCCGGACTGGACGATTTCAAGCCGTTCACCGCAAATTTAGTCCACCTGCTTCATGAGGGACGGATTCACTACATGGCAAACATGCGGACACAACCGGGAAAATGTTTCAAAGCCATTGCGCAGGACACCGTTTCAACAAGCGCATTCCGCAAACTGACCTTTGCCGGAATCATGGACTTATGTTCAAAAGACCGGAAAGTCATGGATGCATTGCAATAATTTCCTTCTTGCTTCCCTGTCATACCCCCGTTGACATTTACCGATGAGGTAACAACGGGGCTTTTTTTTATGGCAAAATCAAAATATCAAATCTATGTTAAACCGAAACTGGAACGGCTGACCGCATGGTATCTTTCCGGAGACAATGACGAGCAGGTCGCGGAAAAACTATCCATTTCCATTACGTCTTTTTACGATTACCAGCACAGATACCCGGAGTTTTCGGAGACTGTAAAAAAGGCCAAAGAGCACAGGGTCGAAAAAGTCGAAGACACCATCTACCGGCGGGCGTTCGGGTATGAATACACCGAAGTCAAGACCAATGCGTATGCGGATTCGGACGAAAAGCGGAAGACGTTCGAAGTCAGGACTACAAAGCATATCCCCGGAGACGTGACCGCGCTGATTTTCATCCTCAAGAACAAGAAAAAAGACCAATACAGCGACCGGCAGGAATTCGATGTGAAGGGGTTCGAGGGAATTAAGTTGATACAGGAAGAAAAGGACTTGTGACATGGGAATTTTATTCAAACGGAAAAAAGCCGAATACATCGCAAACGAAAGAGTCTGGCAGCTCTGCGATCATGCCTATTCCGGCGGGGAGAGGTATATTCATGACCACATCATCAAGCACACGGCGGAAAACGATCTGGAATATGAGGAGCGGCAGAAAAGAGCGCACTACTTCAACTATCCCCGCGCGATCGCTCAGCGGATTACATCGTTCGTGCTTGCCGTGGAACCGGCGCGGATCGGCGCGAATCCCGATCTGATCGAGGATTTTTCGCTGACCGGGCTCCGCATCAACGACGTCATGCGGCAGGTTTCGACCATGCTTACCGTTTTCGGGCGGGTGTGGATTCTGGTTGACGTGCCGTCCGTTCCGAAAGACGACACGGGGACACTGGACATGGCGGCGGTGCAGTCGCAGCGCATCCGTCCGTATGCAAGGGCGCTGAAACCGCTGGAAGTGATCGACTGGGCGTATGCGCCGGACGGTAAACTCCTATGGGCTGTCGTGGAGGAGAAGCACATCTATGACAGCGATCCGTTCAAGCTGCCGGTCGTCAGGGTGCGACGGAGGCTCTGGACGCGGGAGAAATGGGCGCTCTATGAAAGAGCATCCGGCGCGGCAAGTGTCATTGCCGAGGGAGTCAACCCGACAGGGGAAGTGCCGCTGATCGAAGTCACAGAGCCGGACGGCTTCGGCATGGATTGTAATCACTGGTTCGAGGATGTGGTCAGGATCAGCAACTCGATTCTCAATAATGAGAGCGAGGCGCAGATGAACATCGTCAAGCAGATGTTCGGGATGCTGGTTGTATCAAGTTCGTTCGCAAGCGGGGCGCTGAAATTCAGCGACAAAGGCAAAGACGGCAAAGAGGAGCAAAACTCTTTCGCAATGGTATTGTCACGGTCGGCGGCGGCGATCGAGGAAAACGAGGAAAAGGGCATCACCCGCTATATCTCGCCGTCCGGGGTGGAAACCGCCACAATCCGGAGCGAAAATGAAAAGCTCAAGATCGAACTTTATGAAACGGTCGGACTTGCCATGCAGAGCCGGAGCCGCGAAGCGCAATCCAGTGAATCGAAGTCCTGGGACTTTCAGAACGTCAGCCAGTTTCTCGCCAACCGCGTGGACATCATTGAAAGTGCGGAGGTCAAGGCGTGGAAGCTGTTCAGTCTGTGGGACAGCTCCGTATCCGTGCCGGAGGTGACATACAACCGCAAGTTCGCGCTCCGGGACCTCGAAAAGAGCATTTCAGGGCTGTTGCAGTTGAGTTCTCTGCCGGTCGGAACGGAGTTTCAAAAACAGATCGCACGGACAGGACGTGAACTCCTCAACGAGATTGCCGAAATCTCCGACGCGGACAATAAGGCCATTGATAAGGAAATAGAAAGCATGGAAGCCGCGCCGGTGCCGGAGATGAGATTGCAAGACTTGACTCAGATAGCAAGATTGCGAGATAGCGAGAGTGCGAGGTGGGAAGATTGACCACTAATCACTGACCACTGATCACTATCCAAAGAGTGTTGACAAAAAAGATAATGGCAAACAGGGAGATCATTTTATGAAACTGAAAGATTTGTTCGCGAAAATCGTAAAGGGGGAAAGCCTCAGCGATGACGAAAAGAAAAAACTCGAAGGCGTCGATCCTGATGCGTTGAATGCATCGCTCGATGCGGAAAAGGAACGGGCGGCGCAGCTCGAAAAGGAGCTCGAAGCCGAGCGCAAAAAGGCAAAGGACGCCGAGGACAAGATCAAGGCAGCCGAAGCCGAAAAGATCAAGAGTCTGCCGGAAGTCGATCAGCTCAAGGCTCAGATTGCGGAGAGAGATCAGCAGATCGCGAATCTCAACTCGCAACTGAACACGGTCACGGGCGAACGCGACACGGCAAAGAACGAACACGCCGCGCTCCTCCGGAAAAACCGGATCAGTGAACTCGCGGCAAAGAACGGCTTCGAGTCGCCGGAATATCTGGACTACCTGGCAAACACCGCGAAGATCGACATCAACGACGACACGAAAGCCTCCGCGTGGATCGCCGGTCTCAAGAAGAACGAGCCGAAATTCTTCCGCGCCGAAGTCAAGCCGGGAGCCGGAAGCGGCAACCCGCCCGCAGGCGGCGGAGATCCCAAGCCGGAAATCACGCCCCATACAGGGCGCAAAGTCGATGACATTATGGCGAGTCTCAAGGACGCGCCCCGCATTGAAAGCAATCAGGCATAAACTCAAACAGAAAAGGAGAATGAACCATGCCTATGTATTCGTATGACCTCCAGAACGTGAAACGCGACCTGTCCGACACCATGAACACCGTGGTAAAGGACGAGCCGATTTTCATCAGCAAATTCCCGCGCGTCGGGGACTCAAAAGCGAAAAAGCATGAATGGCTCGAAGACCAGATCGGCGGACGCGGCATCACCGCGACGGCGGCGACTTCCGGCGGCGTGCTGACCGTTTCCGCAGCGGACGCGGCAAAGGTCTCCAAAGGGACGCTGGTTTCCCTCAAGGACGATACCGCCGTGTTCCAGGTGGCGGAAGTCTCCGGGACGGGCGTCACGCTGACCCTTGTCGGCGCGAACGGCTCGACGCTGACCGCCGCGACTCTGCCGACTGCCGGCGGGGTCTACAACATCATTTCCGCGCCCAAGAAAGAAGGCTCCAAAAACGGCGACGGCGACGAGGGGTATCACCAGACCGACAAGGACTACAACACGACCATGATTTTACGAAAAGACATCGTCCTGACCCGCACGAACATGTCCGTGGAAGTCTACGGCAAGATCGACAATCAGATCGAGCGTCAGACGGCATTCCAGCTCCAGCAGCTCGCCCGCGATATGAACCGCATCGCGCTGTTCGGTCCGCGCAGGGTCGAGGGGTCGCAGGGAACGCCCGGAGAAGCGGCGGGGCTCTACTTCTTCGCCACACAGCCCGGATGCCTCAGCATCAACGGCGGCGGAAACATCTTTGACAGCTTCATCGTCAACGACGCGGGACAGGCGACGCTCAACGAGGGATGTTTCGGGGATACGATTCTCTGTCATCCGTCACAGGGACGCGTGCTCTCCAACGAGCGAAAGGCGGAATTGCAGATCCTGCGCGCCGACGATGTGCGCGGAAGCTACGTCGCAAGGATCGTCAACGACACCAACGGCAAGATCATGACCATCATTGCAGACCCCGACATGCCCAACAGGGAAGCGTTCGTGATGGACTGCTCCGGCTTCGGGCTCTCCTACCTGCAGAACGGCGGCGTCATTTCCGACGAGGATGTGACCGAAAAAGGGTTCGACGGCATCATGCGCCGCATCCTGACCGAGTTCACGTTCGAGTTCATCAACGCGAAACAGCGCATCTGCCGCGTCTACAATCTGATGGAGCCCGCGACGGCACTGGCGAAGCTGAAAGCGAAGTATGACGGAAGCGAAGCCGCAAAGGTCACGGTCGCGAACACCGAGGACAATCCCATTCCGACGAAGACAATCACGGAATAAGTTAAGAATTAAGAGTGAAGAGTTAAGAGTTGAAAGGCTCCTGACTCTTTGCTCTTGAACGGGGAGCGAAAAAAATGATCAGGATTATGTCGATTCAACGGTTCGGGCTCTATGGCGTGGTGCAGTATGTCGAGGGCGGAATCATCAAGGCAAAGAATATCAACCCGGCGCTCAGTGATTCTGAAATCGAAGCGAGATTGCGAGATAAAGGAAACGCAGACAGCGCGGAAAGCGAAACCACCGGGAAAGCGCAGGAGCCGCAGGGCGGATGTCCGGACGGCGAACCGGGAGAACCGGGGACGGCCCCAAAGATTGAAGACCTGTCTCTCGACGAACTCAAGGCCATTGCAAAGGAACTCAAAATCAAGGGCTACGGATTGTTCAGCCGTGAAAAGCTCATTGCCGAAATCGGCAAAGGGAAAGGTTCCGGAAAATGATGACCCTTGCCGCCGTCGATGAATATTTCGAGCATCATTTGCAGAAATCCGCATGGGAAGCCGCAGGAGAGGAAAAGCAGGCCGCCGCGTTTGCCATGGCGGAACTGGACATCTCCGGCGAGCTGAACGAGATGGAGCTCGACACGGAAAACCGTCTGCACGTGGCGGCGGTCGCGGAACAGGCGCTCTATCTGCTCAGCCAGCAGGACGCGGAACCGGCGGATGCACTCTCCGAAGCGTTGGTGTCCGAAAGCATCGACGGAATCGGAAGCCGTCAATATGCCGCGCGTTCCGGCAGAGGAAACAGTATCGGAAGCCGGGCAAGGAATTTCATCGACCGAATCAGAGGAAGCATTTCCAGCGTGCGCATTGTTCGAGGATAACGTGTCAGCCTGACTCATTTCCGGCGTGAAGTTGTCCGGCTGTCTTCGGGGGCTGACTCTGACGATGACCCGCAGACAGGACTCCGGCCAGATGTGTGATCCCGAGCATGGCATAACAATTTCATCGGGATAACAAAGCAAGATAGCAAGATTGCGAGATACTGACCACTAACCACTGACCACTGAAATGAATCCGATAGCAAAGACACTCAACAGGCACAAAAAGGCAAATCAGGAAATTCAGGCGAGCACCGCGAATTTCAGCAGGATTTACCGCGGCGCCCGCATGGAAATCAACGACATGCTCAGGCGGCATGTGCTGGGGCGTCGCAATCCGCTTGAGGGGAAGCATCTTGTTGAGCTTATCGAGAATCTCGGCAATCAATACGGAGAAATGGAAGCGGCTTTCCGGGAAGAGTTTCAGAGGGCAATCCCGTATGTGGCGGAATCCTATTTTTTCGACTGTCTGCACGATCTCGGAAAGCAGGCGGTCGGGGAAGTCGATCAGGACCGCATAGAGCTGATGATGCAGGACGCATTCAGCCACGTCGCGGGGGCGACGAACAACATGCTCAAGAGCGACATCTCATTTCTGCGGGAAGCCACGGCAACGGTTTTCCGTGAGGCATCCGTCACGGGGAAAACACGCAAAGAGGTCAGCGGCGAACTGCTCGGGCGGCTGATGGCGCGCCCGGAACAATTCCGGTTCACCGACGCAAAGGGGCGGGTCTGGAACAATGAAACCTATGTTGAAATGCTCGGACGGACGGTATTGCTCAACGCCGGGCGGCAGACTTACTTCGATACGTGCATCGACAACGGCAAGGACGTGGTGCGCGTAACGGTCTCCGGCGATCCCTGCCCGAACTGCGCCGTATGGGAAAACCGGCTCCTGTCCATCACCGGGCAGACGCAGGGGCTCCCGACCGTTCAGGAAGCGCAACAGGCGGGGCTTCTGCATCCGAACTGCACTCACTCATTCGTTGCCGTGGGGCGTTATGTCCAAAAGAACGATTTCGGCTCGGACGGCCGCCCGAACAGCGGATTGAACTCCCCAGGCAAAGAGGAGCGCAACGACAAAGAGGCATGGCGGAAATACCGCGAAGAACAAACCATTGAACTGCGGTCACCTGTTTATTCCGAAGAACCGCAGAAGAACGGCGGCGTGATTCACCGTCTTACGGTCGGCGGCAGGGAAATTCCCGAAGATACCCCCGGAGACTTGCAGGTGCTTTACAAGGAAGCCGAAAAGGATGTGGCAAAAGCGATTGAACTGATTAAGGATTCCAGGATTGAGTATTCCATTTCCCTGACGAAAAACCGGAATGTAACCGAGCTTACAAAGGGCACGGCGGCGATGACGGAACAGATCATTCCCAAAGGCGGAATTTCAATTCACAATCACCCGGACGGTTCGACGTTTTCGCCGTCCGATGTGATCGCCGCTCTGAAACGGGACGCCACCGAAATGGTCGTTGTGACAAAGGGGCATACATTCACACTTCGGAAACGGGAATCAGCTCATCCGATCAGTGAGAAAATATTCAGGGAACGGCTTGAAAAAGCAGCAAGTAAAGAGTATGATATAAGTGATTTGCTGGAACGGCAGAATAAAATCTGGCAGGAAGTATTTGAAGGAACACAGTATGAATACGAAATCAGATGACAATGAGCGTGTGATTCTTGATGATTCCCATACAGGGATCTGCCTGCAATGCCTCCGCTGTAAATTTTCCACATTCGGAATTTATTCCTGCAAACATTATTCCGACATCCCGCAGGATATCTGGCACGATAAGAAGCGTTGCCCTCACTCTGAATTTGAGACTGAAGAACTCAAACAGAAAAATGATCGTTTTTTCGAGAACAGTGACCGTTGACAAATCCCCATGTTCAATAAACTGAAAAATCTTGCCGGAAATGTAATTGCACATCATGCCGGAATTGAGGACAAAGGGGAAATCATGCACAGGATCGAAGTTCAGATTCAGACCGCGCGGACACTGCGAACCGCATTCGAGACAACGCACAGGCATACGCCGAAGTCTCCCGACATCATCGCACTCTGCCGTGATTTCTACGAGGATGGAATCGTTCTTGGAAAGAAACTGAAACAGCCGTGGTTCACCGAGCAGGATGCAAGGGAATTTTTCGATATTCTGGAACTGTTCAAAACCGATTTTGAACGATTTGAATATCAGGAATGTTATGAAAGCTCCCTGCGGAACACCGAATACGCAAAGCGTTTTTCCCGGCATATGTCGGCAATCATCAATCAACTGCTGAAACTCTCCTGAAAAAATAAGACCCGGCGCGCAGGGCAATGGGGACGGGATAAAATTTCTCACTCCTCATTTTCTCAATGATACATTTTGTGAATGCTTGACAATATCAACGAGTTGCGTTATCTTACCGTATCATATACATTTTGTGATGCAAATTACGGAGCTTGACGGGATATGACGGATGACGCAAAATGCTACGGGAACTACAAGACCGGTTCGCAGGAATGCCGCGACTGCGAATATCGCGAATCGTGCCAGCTCTACACAAAGACCCAGGGGCGCATGAACCAGCCGCTCGGCGGTCAGGACTATGACGAGATTTCCGAATATGCCGCAAACGTCGCGGACTATTCCAATGTCCCCGGACAGACCGGGGAAGACGAATCACAAAAAGAACAGCGCGACTTTGCCGGGTTCCTGAATTTTCTGCTGCACCTTGACGACTACACGCTCGGAGTCCTTGCCGAAATCATCGCGCCGTCGCAGGGGGCAATGAGGCGGCTTACGGTCGCGGAGATCGCACGCATCCATGGAATCAGCCGTCAGGGAATGCACCGGAAGACGCTGGACATTGCGCGGAAATCGCCGGAGCTCGCGAGTCTGCTGAAACTGGCGGTTATGAAAATCCGGAAGAGCCGTCACGATTTTCGCCACATCCGGCAGGCAAAGCCGCAGAACGTCCGGCAGATGGAGTTCAAGTTCTGATGGCTGAATTCCAATACACGGCAAAGCAGATCGAGGCTCTGCGTCTCATCGGCGGCGGAGCGCATCACATCATGTTCTATGGCGGGTCGCGGTCGGGGAAGACGTTCGGCATTCTCTGCGCGGTCATCATTCGGGCGCTCAAGGCTCCGGGGAGCCGCCATGCGGTCATCAAGCGGACTTACAAGAGCGTAAGGCAGAGCATCGGCATGGACACATTCCCGAAGGCGCTGAAACTGCGCTTTCCGGGGCTGGCTTATGAGCACAACCGCTCGGATGGATTTTTCCGGCTGCCGAACGGGTCGGAAATCTGGCTGATCGGACTCGACGACGCGGAACGCGCCGACAAGGTGCTCGGAAAAGAATTTTGCACGCTCTATTTCAATGAATGTTCGGAGCTGGACTACTCCTCCATCGAAACCGCGCTGTCACGAAACGCGCAGAACTGCCCGGAGATCGAGAACAAGGTCATTTACGACTGCAACCCGCCGGGGAAATCCCACTGGACGTATCGCGTATTCATTCAGAAGCTCACGCCGGGAGACAGAACCGCGCTGAAGCATCCGGAGGATTACGCATCCATGATCATCAATCCAATCGACAACATCGAAAACCTGCCGCCGGGCTACATTGAAAATACGCTGGCGAACATGTCGAAGCGCAAGCGGGAACGTTTTCTGGAAGGGAAATTTCTGGACGATATGGAGGGGGCTCTCTGGACAGGCGACATGATCAGCAGACACCGGGTAGTCAATCCGCCGGAACTGTCACGAATCGTGATCGGCGTTGACCCGGCGGTCACATCCGGCGAGGAGAGCGACTACACGGGCATTGTAGCAGCGGGAATCGGCGAGGACGGGGATTTTTACGTGCTCGAAGACGCAAGCTGTCAGGAAGCCCCGCTGGACTGGTGCCGGGCGGTGGTCGATCTCTATTACAAATACGACGCCGACCGGGTCATCGGAGAGGTCAACAACGGCGGCGACCTGATCGAATCCCTCATGCGGACGGTCGACCGCGACATCTCTTACCGGAGCGTCCGCGCCACTCATGGAAAAATCACCCGCGCCGAGCCAATCGCCGCGCTTTACGAACAGGGGCGCGTTCACCATGTCGGCATGTTCAACGATCTTGAGGACGAAATGACATCCTATGCGCCGCTGACCGCCGTAAAGTCCCCGGACCGCATGGACGCCCTTGTATGGGCTCTGACCGAGCTCAAGCGCGATGGACAGCGGTTCATTCTGGCATGATTGCAAGATTGCGAAGTTGCGAGATTGCGAGATTGCGAAGTAAAATGAGAAATGGAAATGAGGAATGAGAAGCGGGTTAAAGGGCAGCAGCCCTTTCATCCACTAATCACTGACCACTAATCACTGACCACTGAAAAAGATTGCGAGATTGCGAAGTTAGAGAGGGAGGAGGCGGGAAAGAAGAAGCGAGAAAAGTTTCAGCCGTGATTGTATGCCGTGAAATTCCGGTCAAGTGCGACGATATAATAAATTTTGTCTTTTCGGAAACCGATCATTGCTTTCATTGCGGAGAAACGGAAAATAACGCAATCCACATCTTCCGAGAAAAATGGCGGAATCCTGAATTTCATTTGAGATTTTGAAATTTTTTCGCAACCGCCTTTATGCTTTCCCCGTTGTTTCAATTCTCTCCATGAGTTCCTGGAAAGCTGATGCAATGTCATGGCAAACGCCGCCCGTTCCTCTTTGTCGCATTTCGTTACACAGTAATCGCCTTCCAGAAACTCCAAGGCAAAAACCGGATGGGCTTCATCCGAGGAACGCGGAGTTTCATTTTGAGTGATCGGCAGTTTCGATTCCCGCCTTTGAGTCTTTATTTTCATGAAAGCTTATACCAACTGCGTTTTGAAATAAGAAGTCATCAATTCTTTGGGGATAACGGTATTGTGCGGAGTATCCCTCCACGGCGCAGTTTGATGGGAAAGTTCACGCAATGCCCACGCGGAATACTGACCGAAAGTATCGTAGATGTCATTCAGGAATTTTCTGTCATCCTCCGAATAACGATCCACATCAAAATTTTCCGGCTTCGGCAAAGCTCCGGAACCGTAATGCCTGAACATGCGGTAAAGAGACGGGATAACAGGGCCATGCTCCCATGCTTCAAAGTCTTCACGGAAAAGCGGCTTTCCGCGCATTGCAAGAGAAAAACCCTGAGCATAATACATCAGTTTCTGCAATTTCAGATTTGAAATCGCATCCCCCGCGTCATCGCCCTGCAATGACAGAAAATAGTTTGCGGCTTCCAGACAAGTGCACATTTTCCCTTACTCCGTTTTTAATGGGTTTACATGAAAAACATTCCGGGAGAAAGCATAAAACAACGCATTGTGAGGAGTCAGAATGTTGTCATATAATATAACCGTTTTTATGGCGCTGTCAAGTTTTACCTCAATTTTCGGCTGTTGACAAATCCTCATTGAGAAAAGGAGTTGGACATGTTGCGGAAATATTGCAGGACGGCGGCGACGCTCAGACAGAAAAGCGGGATTGCGGACGGCAAAATCAAATGGGAGGACATGCCCGTTAAAATCGCCGTCATCGACATGACACAGCGGGACATCGACGCATGGGGCGCAATCAGGAACGGGAAAACCGTATTGATCGCGCCCGACGTCATACCGGAGCATCCCGCGCAGATTGTAATCGGGGGCAAAACTTACGATCTGAAAGAAATCAAGGTCTGCCGTGATCTCGACGGGAAACTTGCCGGGTGCCGGTGTCTGGCGGTGATGTGATGGAATTTCTAAAGTCGGTATTTCGCGCCGCATTCCGGGCAGAAAAGACAGGAGGGATGAGTCTCAAGGACCACCCGCCGCGCATGGTTCATGCACTCCGCGCAGTAGCAGCCGGAATCGCCCGTGTATATGCCGTCCTTCCGGATGTAATAGCCCGCAGGCGCAAGCTTCAAATCCTGCTTGGCCTCCGCGAGCGCTACAGCAGCAAGCCGCTCTTTCTCTGCTTTCTGCTTCTGACGTTTTTCTTCTGCGCGATACTGCCAGTATGGGACAGCGATATAAAGGCCTATTGTCAGTCCGCACCAGAAGCAGAATATGCCGGTGGCGAGAACCGGAAACCGAAGCGCGGGGTCGGTAATCCAAATCAGGACAGAGGCGGCATCGTCAGGGTTCATCTGGCTCCTTTCGCTTTCGCCTGTCTCGGCGCCGGAGTGGCTGCGGGGCTGGCGGTTTCAGCGATTTTCCATCTGCTGAATATATACCGCGTGTGCGAAAAAATCAAATGGGAGAAATGACATGGGATTCAAATTTGACCTGGGGCCGCTGAACCGCGCGATCGAGGCGGAACAGAAGCGGATGCAAACACGAAAAAGGCAGACCGCCGAAGACGTGAAGGACTACTGGATCGGAGAAATCAAAGACCTGACGCCGATTGACGAGGGGCATCTGACGGAATCCATTACGGGGCGCGTCGAACAGACACCGGACAGCACAAAGGTAATCGCCTATGTGCCGTCGAATCATCAGGCGGCATCCTACGCGATCAAGATGCACGAGGGCATTTACAACCTCGGCAAAAAATCGCGGTCGAAGCAGGCGCGCGTCGGAAAGACCGTGGGGGCGCACTACATCACGCGCCCGCTGGATTACGGCAGAGGCAAAATCCGCGAAATCATCAGGGACGGACTGGAGATTGAGAGCAAATGAACGTGACGAAACTTGAACAGGTGTTGACGGCGTATCTTGCCGGACAGATCGGGGCGGTTCTCGACCGCGAAATTTACAGGGGGTGTTTCATCCAGGAACCCGAGGGGATCGCGGTCATGCTGAATCACAGGATCGAGGAAGCGCGGCCCACGCTTTACACTTACGCGGCGCAGGTATGCGTAAGGTTTGCGGATCGCGACGAGGCATGGCAGACTCTCCACAAGGTGGCGGAGGCTCTGCCGGTCTACGGGCATACGGCGGACGGTGTGGAAATCGTGTCGCTGATTCCGCGCGGCGAGGCGGCGGTTTATCCGGACTCCGAAGACGGCAGTGTGATCTACTACGGCAGTCTGAACCTGATCATCGCGGCGCGTTGACAAATCCGACAAGTGTAACATCAACCCCATAAAGAGGAGAAATCATTATGGCAGACTCAAGCTATGACATCAGCAAAATCAGGCATCACCCGTATCTCGTGACTGCGGGTGACACGGTCATCGGGCCGCAGAAAGAGGCTCCGGCGCTCGAAGCCGACACCGAACTGCACGAGTGTCTGATTTACGAAAACGGCGGCAAGGAAGCGGTGGACGCTTATCTTACCAAGCACGATGAGACAATCACCCTTACCACGATGGACATCGATTATGCGCTCGGCGAACTTGCCAAGTTCAAGGTCGGTTCCCGCGTGTATGACCCGGCAAACAAGAGGGCGGTCACGTTCACGCCGATCGTCGAGGAGGGAGTGACGGCAAAGACGCTTGTCTTCCCCAACTGTTATTTGCAGCCGGGTTTGAGCTATACGCCCCCGATCGGCGGCGAGGAACACACCTGCAAGCTGGTCTACAAGGCGAAACCCGACCCCACAACCGGCAAACTTTACACCTGGGAGTAAACGGCAAATGGCTAAGGTCTTCAAAAAGCTGACGCAGACTCATGTCCGCATCGAGTGCGGCGACGGAACCGCGTTCAATTGTCCGATGCTCCCGATCAGCAGACTGCCGGAAGTGCATGAGCTTTCCAAAAAGCTTACGGGCGCGGGCAGTCTCGCGGAAATCGAGGCGGTCAGAAAAGAGATGCTCGGACTCATCGGGACGGTCTTCCCTGCGGAGCATTCCGCAAATCTGGAACGCCTGCCCGTGGACAAGCTGTCCGAGCTGGTCGCCTATCTGATGTATGGCGACGATGACGACGATCCGGTTCCGGACGGCGACGGCGCGGACGGTAAAAAAAAATAGTCCGCGGCGAGCTGGATTACGACTTTCTCGCAAGTCGCATCATGGCAGAGTTCGGCTGGCACATGGAATATGTGTTCGGGCTGACTCTGCCTGTTTTCATGTATTTCACAAACATCATTCACCGTCTGCGCGGCGACTCCGCCTATGACACGGTCTATCTGGCTTACACGGCGGGCAAATACGGCAAGGACTGCTTCGACACGCTGCGGAAGATCAAAGGCACGTTCTACCTTGAGCCGGAGAGCTACAAATACACGGATGACGACCTTGCCCGCGCAAGAGCAAAGGCAATGAAGGTCATGGAAAAATATCATCCGAGGGGTTGACAAAAATCAAAAGAGCGATATCTTAGAAAAGAAAATGAATCCTTAAAAAAGGAAAGTTATCATGAATTCTGAAAATATCGCTCCTTTGGTTATTGCCAAATGGCTGGTCAAAATGGCTGCCGAAGCCGGTGACGGTTTAACGAACCTGAAACTGCAAAAGCTTCTGTACTACGCCCAGGCGTGGTATATCGTTCTATATGGCAAGAAGCTGTTCGATCAGGATTTCGAGGCATGGGTTCATGGTCCGGCGATAAGACCAATTTACGGTTATTTTAAGGATTTCAGCTACTCGCCTATTACGCCTGAACGAAGGATTGCAGCTATTCCGGCTCATGTTAAGAAACACCTGTCCGATATTCTGCAATCATTCGGCGGTTATTCTGCCTACCAGTTGGAATTGATGACCCATTCGGAAGCTCCATGGCTCAATGCCCGGCGCGGACTTGCTCCCGATGAGAGTTCAAGAAATATTATTTCTGTCGATGATATGAAAAAATTCTATTCCAATATGAGTCATGGGAAAAAATAAGCAGAAAAATAAGATTCCGGTTTCTCCGTTGCCGTCTCCTATTGTGCAAGGAAAGGCAATGCGTCCTTCCGTTTCTTTTTCGTTCAAATACATTGACCAGACAAACGGAATTTTCAATCTGCAAGGGCAGACTATGCGCTATGTTCATCTGATTCTTGAGAAATTAAAATCCTACTCCAATTTTACAATTCCCGAAATGATTTCCAACGGATCAAAGGCTTTACGATGCCATCCGATCCGCTGGGAGGATACTTCACAAAAAGGATTTCCGGTCAAAAAAGAACTTTATGAAGGAGCGGCTTATCAGTTCAGCATCATGAAGTCAAGGGGCAGGATTGCCGGATTCATTATCAAGGATATTTTCTATATCGTTTGGGTTGACCCGCACCATAAACTCTATCCGTAATGATCTTTCCTGCATAAACAACTTGAAAAACAGTTGCACGAAGTTTATAGTATGTCTCAAACGGAGGAATCAGATTGAAACGGTTGCGGGTCATAGGGATTGTCGCGGGAATCATCGTCATTATCGGCGTCATGGTCGCCGGAGCGGTTTACGCTTATAAACACCGCTACGACGGCATGTATTACGTCAACTGGCGGTCCGGGGTAGTCCACAACTGGACTTGCCGCCATTTCAGAAACGCCGATCCGTCATTTTACAAAAAAGAGAAGCCTCTCCAAGTCGATCTGAAAGACTGCAAGACCTGCAAGGGGAGAAACAGGGGAGAACGCAAACCTTGAACTACATGAAGAATAAAAACGAATGGACGCCCATAAGTCTTCTCATCGCGACTGCGATTGTCGCCATACCCATGCTGATTTTGTGGGAAGTGTTCAAGATTCACCCTGTTCTTCTGCTTCTCGGCGTGATTACCATCGGTTCGCTGTTTGGGTTGCTGCGGACACTGTTCCGCCTTTTATGACAAATCACAAATAAATAAGGGGAGAGAAGAAATGAAGATATCGTGTCCGCACTGCCGGCAGAACTATGAAGTGGACGAAAGCTATATCGGGCAGAATGTCCAGTGCCAGAACTGCGGAAATGAGTTCATGGTTACGCTTCCCATATCTGAAACGGAAAAAATCTCTTCCATAACAGGTAAGACTGAACAACATACTGATATAGAATGTCCAAAATGTAAAAAAGTGCATTGGGGGATGAGCATAGAACTTGTCGGAAAAAAAATGATTTGTGAATATTGCGGCAAAAGCTTTATCGCCAAAGATCGTAGGGCAATATTGAAGAAAAAAGAAGATAATGCTTTCAGGAATGAAATGTTATTTGATTGTATTATTGGAATTATTGTGTTAGGCGGAATTATTGCTTTCGTTATCTGGGGATTTGTATCTTGCCGTTCTGCGTTTAAAGAAGCTGAAGAACGAGTGGAGAAATATGGTTCTGTCGGAACAGCGAGAGCTTTTGTTCATGATGCAATTACAAAACGTCTCAAGGCACCCTCTACCGCAGATATTGAAATCACAGAAGACAAACAGCTTGACAACGAATTTACCATTTCCGGATATGTGGATGCTCAAAATAGTTTCGGTGCAAAGATAAGAAATCAGTTCAAGGCAAAGGTGGTTTATCACCCTGACAAGAAAGTATATATGCTTGCGGAACTGCAAATTTACTGATAAAAAATAACCGACGTATTGACAAACGGCTCCTGTAGTAAAATACAGGAGCTTTTTTATGTCACTGAATCTTGGAACACTGCATGCCGCCGTCGATCTTGATACGCAAGCCTATAACGACGGGATGAACTCACTGCCGGGAACCGCGGAAAGCGCAATGCGGAAAGTCGCGGCATATTCCGCAACCTATCTTTCCGGGAGGGCGCTTTTTTCATTCGGCAAGGACGCTTCCATGGAATTTTCCAAAATGGAAGAGGGCGCGAACAAGCTGAAATACGTCTATACGGAGATCAGCGCATCCGCAAAACTTGCGGCAAAAGATCTGGAAGACACTTTCGGGCTTGCCAATCAGACCGCGACCAATATGATTGCCAATATCGGCGACCTGCTGACCGGCTTCGGCTTCCAGCAGGCGAAATCCCTTGAAATGGCGCGGCAGGTGGCGGAACGCGGAATCGACGTCGCATCCTTCAAGGGGCTGAATCAGGAGCAGGTCGTTGCCAACATGACGGCGGCGCTGACTGGCAACACGGAAACGTTGAAATCCATGGGCGTGGTCATCAATCAGAACTCGAAAGAGTTCACCGGCATGGTGAAGCAGATACAGGACACCACCGGAGCGACGGAACAGCAGGCAAAGGCACAGGCGATCCTGAACGAGATCATGCGGCAGACGAAGAACGCCGCAGGGGATTATCTGCGCCCGGAAGCACCGCGCACGTATGCCCAGGTGTTGGGGGATCTGAATGAACAGATCAAGAGATTCAAAGCGCAGACCGGAGGCGATATTGTCCCGATCACTCAGCCGTTACTTGACGGGGCGCGCGGACTGCTCAAGGCTTACAATGATCTCGAACCGGCAAACCGTCGTCTTGTGCAGGGGCTGGCTCTGATGGGCGTTACCATCGCCGCGATGCAGTCCCCGATTGCAAAAAATATCAATGCAAAACTCATAGAAGCGAAACTATCGTTGCAGAATATCAAGCTGTATGATTACGAAGCCGCCGCGAAAGAAGCCTCGGAGAACCGCAAACTCGCCGCGATCAACAAACGGATCGCCGCACAGGATGCATTGATGGCAAAGGAAAAACTGAAAGCGGCAAAAGAGGCAGAAGAACAAGCATCTCTTGTGAGAATCGGCGCGCGCTCCATTGTCGCAAGCAAAAACGGCAGTGCGACACGGGAGGATATTGAAAGACTGCGGAAAGCGGAAGCCGACTATGCACAGGCGGTGAAAAATACGCAGGCGGCGGAAGTCGGACGGGCACGAGCGACAGCTCACGCCGCCGCAATGCGGAGGCAGTTGAATACGGTTACCCGAGCTGGTGTGGTTGCTCAACATCGGCTTACTGTTGCCCAGACTCTCGGCGGGCGCGCGGCACTGGCATTGACCGCCGGGATTCGCGGGGCAACGGCAAGTCTGCGCGCCTTCCTTGCCGCAATGGGACCGATCGGCATTGCATTTCTCGCATGGCAGGGGCTGTCCATGGTGATCGGTCATTTCAACGGAAAGCTGGAAGAATCGCTGCGCATCGCAAAGGAAAACGCAGACAAGGCAAAAGCCACACTGGAACAGGGAGACAGCACAAGGAAAAACGATCTGGACAAGCTGGATCGCCTTGCAGAGCTGTCAAAGGCGGAACGTCTGAACAATGCGGAAATCAGAGAGGCGCAGGCTCTCAATGAACAGCTCGCCAACAGCTATGAGATCACGATCGGGGCCATCGACAAGGCAACAGGGAAATATCTTCTGCAAGCCGGAGCCATCGATCAGGTCAGGCAGAAAATGAAGGAACAGGCGGAATTACAGGCAAAGGAAAATTACAATGCTGCTGAGCGCAGACTGCAAAACGCTTTTTCTAAAGTAAAGAACAGTGTTACATGGGACCGCTTCATGAGTGGTCAAATTGGCAAAGAAGGAAGAATGCAATTAGACAAAATGGATCCAAAATTGCTGGAAAGGTTACTTCCAAATATAAAAAACAACTGGCTACGGGAGAACATCCGCGAAATCCTTGATGCTTACAGTGCGCGCCGGACTGCAGGGCAACGGCTGATTGAAGCGAGAGGGGGAAACCTCTCCGGAGAAAGCGAAGCGGACAGGAATGCGCGGAACCGGACCGTCAGCGAAGAAACCAGAAGACAACTGGACGATCTGGAAAACAGGAAATGGACGATCACATACGAATCAGCCAACTCGGAAGCCAAGCTGTCCATGCTGAACCGGAAACTGAAAGAGCTGCAGGACAAGCAATTCGAATCCGCCGGAAACAAGCCGCTTGAAAGGTATTCGGCGGAGGAACTTCAGCGGGAAAAGGAAATCCTTGAAACGCTGAAACAGCGCAGACAGTTGGAGCGTGACATCATCGAGGAGAAGAAGCGGCAGAAATGGGGAATCGAAGATGAGGAGTCCGCTTTCCAGCGTTCGGAACAGGCGAAAGCAGACCGTCAATTTCAGACGCTTGCGGACAACTCAATCAATGAACTGAAAGAGAAAGGCGACTACAACGCGGCGGCACAGACCGCGCAGAATCTCTTTGACGCCGCAAACAGAGCGGCAGAGCAATTGAAGCAGCAGTATCTCGCCGCCTGGGAAAAAGCCAAGGCAGATGGCAAGATCACCGAAGAAGAAAGGCGCGAAGTCGAAAAAGCGAAGCAGGCTATGGCGGAGGCGGAACAGAAGCGCGAACACTGGGAGGGAAAAGTCCGCGAGGTTGACCGGGAGCGCAGGCAGCCGCGGGACAATGCGGACAGGGCGGTAATGACCACCACCGCATCGCTGTTCAAGTCCATGCTCGGAACCGACACAATCGCACAGAAACAGCTTGAAGCCGCAGAAAAGCAGGTTGACAAACTCGACACCATTGCGGAGAACACCAGGAAAAACAACGAAGCGGAGACTTATGCATGAATGTGATAAAAATGGCTGAAGGGGCCCTCTCAAAGGACCGTGAAAAAAATCTCATCGAATATGGTATTGATTATCTCGTCCTGGATATTGAGACAAAAGACGGGGCTCTCAATGCCGTAATCGACCAGTCGCCGCGTATTTACCGGGGACTGGTTCTCAATACCGTGGAATACGGCGGAATCAAGGGCGAGGGAATCATTATCAATGTCAGATACGGCAGGAAGGACGCGGGCGGTGCGGGAGCCGTCGAAGATGACGATGAACTGCAATTTTCCTATTCGACTATGGGCGGCTCGGTTCATATCAACGAAGGAATCAAATGCACTGCGAGGTATCCGGACAAAGGAGAAGAAGGGGTCAAGGCTCCCGATATCGGGGCACTGATCGGCTGGAACGGGAAAAACGGGAACAACAGCCGTATCAAGGGGTATGACAAATTCGTCTGCTCCACCAAAAAGACCATCACTCGGAAAATGAAATACAAGGATTTCGACGCCGCATATGAAAGAGTGTTGGAGGATCTCGGCTGTCACGTGAACAATGACAAATACATGGGACGCGAAAAAGGCGAGGTTTTATATCTCGGCGCCAATGTGTCAGGCATCATGTCAAGCAAAGAACTCCTGACGGTCCAGTATGATTTTCTGATTGCGAAAAATGAAAAAGACGTGGATCTCGGCAACGGGGTCAAAGCGGACAAATCCGGATGGTCTGTTTTGTGGAACGTGCCCGCGGATTACGCCGAGGGCGACCAGCGCATCATCAAGCCGAAATGGTATTACATGACACAGGTTTATCCGGAAGGCGACCTGAAAAAACTGGGGTTGAAAATATGACATATCCGAATGTATCGCCGGGCGATCCTATCCGCCGTGAGACTGCCGCACGTTACAATGCAATCAACGATCTGCTGAACCGTGTGGAAACGCCACTGGAACATGCCGACAATTTTAATGGAAATATTGAAATCACAGTCCGCAATAAAACGGATAAGCCGCTTCCTGCGTTCGCTCCCGTGGCGATTACGGGAATCGTCGGCAAACTCACGGATGACATGGTATTGAATGAACCGGTTTATGAAGTCGGGAAAGCTACGCCCGAAAGCAAACATGTCGCCGTTGTCCAAAACCTGATCCCCGTCAACGGAATCGGTTCTGCGCTTGTAATCGGCGTCACTCCGGCAAAAGTCAAAATCAACAGTGAAGCAGACCAATACGCCGCGGTCGCACCGGACGGAACTCTCACCAGCGCATCGGATGGTTTACTCCGCATCCTGGCCTGTAACAAAGCGACAGATTGGGCTTGGTTGCAGCTCGGCGGCGGTGGCGGCGGGAGCGCGGCGGGATATACCGGTTATTTCAAGTTGGTGCTTGAATCACAGCCGGTAAGCGATGAACCGGGGGCGAACGTCGATTATTACGTGAATATCGTGGACGGGGCGACATATGACGCGGAACAGAATCCGGTCAGCGGGAAAAGCGTGTGCAAAGTCAACAATGTGACGTATCAGCTTGACCCTTACCGGTCGGGCATGATTGCGGAGACAAGCATTTTCGCGCTCAAATATACGGCTCCGGTGGCAGCCGATCCGGACGCCGGAACCGAAGCGGAAGCAGCAAAAGTCGAAGTCGTCAATCTTGCGGAGGAAGGCAGGAGTTATCTGCCCTCCGACACCTCCGAAAACTGCTGGTATCAGCTCGGCAGGGCGATTGTTTCCGCAAACGAAGACGGCATGCTCAATGTGGCGATACAGCAGGATCATCAGGGGACGGCAACCAACGGCATACCGCAGATCTGGTGGTATGGCTTATGCGAGGATTAAAATCATGAAGACAGGAATCATACCGATGACGCAATCCGGCGCAATTCTGGGCAGACCGGGGCAGTATAAAAGTCCGCCGTTTCTGATGATGCCGGGAAATCCCGTGATTGAAGAAGTTACGCTTTATGATTTTCAGGTGAATGAAATTCCGGAACCGGAAGACCTTAACAACATTCCTGAGGATTACGGGAAAGAGCTTGTTGTAGTTTCTCAGCGCACCGCAAAGGCTTATACGTATTATTGCAACCTTGACGCTGATGCCGGCTGGGACGATACGCCCATGTGGAATAGTTCATCGACAACATCAGAAAAAAAAGCGTGTCTGGAAGCGCGCAATATGACGGGGGACGGCTCCCGTGAAAATCCGTGGAAAAACCTGACTTATGCACTGGAACAGTTGCAATGTTTTGTCACGGCTCAATGCTGTCACTATGTCCGGCTTGTCTGCACCGGAACGGCGCATTATACGGTGTGTGCTTATGATTTATCATCCAATAGCTATTACTATTACGATAGATTATATTTTTACAACCGGCTTATCATTGACGGCGCAAATGTAGATGTTCCGCGGCAAAACGATTCTGTATATACTGATATCTACGGGTTTTACAGCCAACAGTGCATATATTACAACTGCACGGCAAAGATGACCGGCAACAATTATAACAACACCAACGGTTTTAGTGGTTCCGGCAACATATATTACAACTGCACGGCAGAGGTGACGGCAACCGGAACCTACAATAAAAATGCCTATGGATTCAGCACAGTTGGCACCACATTTTACAGATGCACAGCAACAGTTACGATGAATGCCGACGGATCATCCTGCCGTGGCAAAGGACTCACTGGCACCACATTTTATGGTTGCACGGCAACGGTGACGATAAACGGAGGCAGTGGCATAGGATTCGAAGGCACCACATTTTATGGTTGCACGGCAACGGTGAACGGAGAGCAGGAAACATACGACACCGTCGAAGGATTCGAAGGCAACAGCAGAAGTAAATTTTATAACTGCATTGCGATGATGAACGGTAATCAGAATTCAGCGTCCCGGGATGCCATCGGATTCCATGGAAACGTCAGTAAATTTTATAACTGCATTGCCGTGGGAACAAGTCATGGTTCTGTCTACGGATTCAATGGCAATCAAGGCATCTATTATAACTGCACAGCAACGGTGACAATGACGAATTCCGACGGCGGATATTGTTACGGATTCAGAGACACCGCCGGAGGCAGTTTATTTTACGTTTGCACGGCAAAGGCTGATGCGAATATGCATTCGATAAAAAGCGGTTGGTATGGCTACAGTGTTTATTGTCATGGATTTACCGGCACCACGTTTTACGCTTGTACTGCAACTGTAACGGTGACAGCAGCCGGAACCGAAAAATGTGATAAACTCAGTGCTTATGCCTATGGATTTTACAGCTACAACAGCTGCCTATTCGAAAATTGCACCTATTCAGTATCAGCCGTTGCAAATGCTGCGCCTAGTTCAGACGGTTCTTTCATGGAATATGAATATGAATGCGGCATATACTGCGATGGCGAGTGTCAGGCTGGATACCGTTGCGAGCGGAGAACAGAAGAAGGGATGGAAACATGTTGAATTCAGACAGCAGAAATGTAACAGCTGGAACTTTTACAACGGCTGATGCAAGCGCGAAACTCAAGCAGCAGCGGGCGGAGCGCGAGGCTGCGGAAAAGTGCCCGACGTGCGGAGCGAGGCGGAACCGGGAATCCATGATGCGCCGGTTCGAGGATGAAATCGGGCATTTCCTGCGGGAAAACCGGTTCGTCAAAATGGACTCGTGCATCCTGTGTGTGCAGAAGCATGTCAGCCGCGCCATGATTTATTACGAAGAACTCATGACAGCGCAGGGCTCCGGCACGGCGGACGGAACGGCGTCTGTATCCGTCATGAAAAATCACCTGAAAATCCTGGGGCACCTCGGATGCGCGATCGAGGAGTCCGAAGATTTTACCGAACTCCACGCTCTGCTCATCGAGACGGAGCGCAATTACCGTTACGAAGGGCTCGGGCCCGACTGGGGGAAAATTATGGAAAAGTTGCGAGATAGCGAGATAGCGAGATAGCGAGGTTGTGGGATAGTGATCAGTGGTCAGTGATCAGTTAAGAAATCTGACAAAATAATATAGGTGTTGACAAAAAGCCCATGGGAAACAGGAGACACACTCATGGGCAGACAACAGATCAATTGTTATTTACGTTACGAAGGTGGAAAAGTCAGTTACGTTAAGGATACGGGGCAACTTGACAGCACATTCAAACCGGTTCTTACGCGCGGCATGGAATCTGAACTGGTTTTGACATTCCTGACTCCGGAAGCAGAACCGGCGGCAATCGCGGATTTCGCCGCATGGGAATTTGTCATTGACAAGGATTACAACCATGATACGCCGCCGGTCATCCTCGTCAACGAGGGTATCACCAAAAATGACAATATCATCACAATACCGATAACTCCGAATACGCTGGAATTGCAAACGGCATTCGGTGACACCCCATCGCTTACCGATTACGCAGGCGAGTTATACGCTTATGACAGCGACGGCAAACTTGCGCTTGTAATTCCTCTGCCGTTGGTCATCAATAATATCCGTTATGACGGCGGCGACGGTCCGACGGAAAACCCCGACGCCTATCTTGATGCCGCGCAGATTCGTGCGCTTCTGAATGCGGGGTATGAGATGGAGTTCTCCGCGGA
>ERZ1034917.811-NODE-811-length-24445-cov-11.354367_pt1 | contig 24445 bp, 22 predicted proteins | sample MGYA00520605_ERZ1034917 | MGnify/ENA primary metagenome ERZ1034917 (study PRJEB33766, sample SAMN09781784) | gut metagenome | biome: gut microbiome | host: Homo sapiens | place: Madagascar | study: EMG produced TPA metagenomics assembly of the PRJNA485056 data... | reverse complement strand
TAGAGCACAACCTTGCCAAGGTTGGGGTCGCGGGTCCGAGTCCCGTTTTCCGCTCGATCATTTTTGTATTAAATCAAGATAGGTTTAAGTTTAGGGCCCAAGTGGCGGAATTGGTAGACGCGCACGTTTCAGGTGCGTGTGTTTCACAACGTGCAGGTTCGAGTCCTGTCTTGGGCACATATGTTTAAATTAGCTTAGTGTTGGAGAGGTGGCGGAATTGGTAGACGCGCTACTTTGAGGGGGTAGTGACAATTGTGTCGTGGGAGTTCGAGTCTCCTCCTCTTCACTGGTATTGTTATCTTACAAGCGGAAATAGCTCAGTTGGTAGAGCACAACCTTGCCAAGGTTGGGGTCGCGGGTCCGAGTCCCGTTTTCCGCTCTTTTTTTTTGAACTCGAGAAACATACCCATTTATGAATTTATATTTAAGATATTTTGATCAGGAGACATTGGTTACTAATGTTGATGATGCTATTGGTTTTTTAAAGAGTATTCCTGAGATTGAGATGGATGCGGAACTAGAGGCAGATGTTCGTGAATATGCCGCTAGTGATTTGACGTATCCAAAAAGATATAAGGTTCGCCCACGTATTTATTTTATTGTGATAAAGACTACGGCGCAAACAATGCAGGATTTTAAAGATAAGAAAGCATTGCGTACTCCGACTCCGGCAGAGAGAATGGAGAATCCTGTTGTTGCCAGTTTGGCTCAAGAGGCTCCGGGCTGGTATGAAGGAACACTTGATTTCAAACGTGTGGTAATGGTACCTGCTACAGGAAAGTTTGAGTACCGTGATACTCATTTCGTTGCGAATGTAAAAGCTGAATCGGGTTTGGATTGTTACAATCGTATTGTTGATTATCTGCGCGATTGTGTAGATTCACGCAGCCAGTTCCCATCTGCAAAAGGTAAGAATTTCCATTTCCGTTATCTGGGAATGTGGAAATAAATATTCAGAAATTTAAAAGATTCGTGTCATGAACAAGGTTATGCTAATTGGTAATGTAGGAAAAGATCCTGACATTCATTATTTCGAAGCAGATCAGGCTGTAGCTCAGGTTTCTCTCGCAACAACTGAGAAAGGATATACTTTGCCTAATGGTACCCAAGTGCCAGACCATACAGATTGGCACAATCTTGTTTTTTATCGTGGGCTTGCAAAAGTAGTAGAGAAGTATGTGCATAAGGGTGACCGCCTTTATGTGGAAGGAAGAATTCGCTACCGCTCCTATGATGACAAGCAGGGTAGAAGACAATATATTACAGAAATCTATGTAGATAATATGGAGATGTTGAGTACTCGCCCAGCTACTAGAGAACAATAATTATTAATTTTTAGCTCAGAAATTGGATATATCCACCATAACTGATGCCTTCGGTGATGTGATGCTGATGCAGCCTTCCGCCGGGGTTTTTGTAGCTGCTGTACTTGCAGCTATATTGTTAGGCATGTCTGCTTTTGCCAGTGGTTCCGAAATTGCTTTTTTCAGTTTATCACCAACTGATGTTGCGGAACTTGAAGATGAAAAGACTGATGCCGATAAGAAAATACAGATGTTGCGTGATGATTCAGAACGTACGTTGGCTACCATTTTGATAACCAATAATTTTGTGAATGTCACAATCATCATGCTCCTTAATTATGTATTCGCAGGAATCGTAGAGTTTGGTCCTAAAGCTTATTGGCTTCAGTTCCTGATTATTACGGTTATTCTTACTTTCTTGCTTTTGCTTTTTGGTGAGATTATGCCGAAAGTGTATGCCCGCCAGGATTCTCTGAAGTTCTGTCGCCGGTGCGTAGGGGGTATTCTATTTGCCAGAAAGTTGTTTTGGCCTTTAGAAACTATCTTGCTGAAAAGCGGAATTCTTGCAGAAAAGATTATACAGAAGGAAAATCATGTGCTGAGTGTTGATGACTTGGAACAAGCTCTGGAACTGACTGATAAGAATGATATCAAGGACGAGCAGAGCATGCTAAAGGGCATCATCCGCTTTGGCGATGAAACAGCCAAAGAGGTGATGACCAGCCGACAGAATATTGTTGACCTGGATATCCGCAGCACCTATCCAGAAGTGTTGAAATGCATTGAGGAAAATAACTACAGTCGTATTCCGGTATATCAGGATAATACGGATAATATTCGTGGTGTGTTGTATATCAAGGACTTATTGCCTCATCTGACGAAGGCTTCCAACTTCCGTTGGCAGAGTCTGATCCGTCCTCCTTATTTTGTACCGGAAACCAAGAAGATAGATGATCTGCTTCGCGAATTCCAGGACAACAAGGTTCATATTGCCATTGTGGTAGATGAGTTTGGAGGAACATCTGGTATTGTTACTCTCGAAGATATTCTGGAGGAAATTGTAGGAGAAATCAACGATGAATACGATGAGGAGGAGAAGTTTTACTCGAAATTAAATTACAACACTTTTATCTTTGAAGGTAAAACGCTTCTTTCTGATTTCTGCAAAATCCTGAATGTAGATGACGAAGAGTTCGAGGAGGTTGAGGGCGATGCTGATTCTCTGGCTGGTCTGCTCTTGGAAATCAAGGGCGATTTCCCAAGTATGCACGAGAAGATAGATTATAAGAACTATACTTTTGAGGTGATGAATATCGAGGAGCGCCGCATCAGCAAGATTAAGGTGACGGTACATCCTGTAAGAAACGAAGAGGAGAATTCTTCCAAATAGTTTCTCCTCCTTATATTTGTAATATTTTGATTATATAGTATGGCAGTTGTCAATATACGAGAAGTTTATCCGGGAGTGAGTCTGGGCTTATGGCAGATGGATGAGACTGTAGAACAGTTGTTTGAAGCATATCCTCTTCTGCAGGCTTACCGTTCCCAGATGGAAGAAAAATATAAGAATGATGGCAGGAAACTGGAGTTTCTTGCCATTCGTGCATTAATGTATGAGATGCTCAAGACGAATGGGGCTTCCAAGGGCTTGCTTTCTCATGCGGGTGACATTACCCACAACGAGGCTGGAAAGCCATTGTTCCGTGGTTATCATATCAGCGTTTCGCATACCAAGGGTTATGCTGCGCTTATCCTTTCCAAAAATCAGGAAGTGGCGGTAGATATCGAATACTTCAGCGATAGGGTAGAGCGCATCGCTTCTAAATTCCTGCGAAAGGATGAGAAGGCGGAAGATCTGGATGCCAAACTGGTGCATTGGTGTGCCAAGGAAACGGTCTTCAAGTTATTCTCTGAAGAAAAACTGATGTTTGAGGATATGCGGGTGAAGCCGTTTGATACGATGGCAGACTGGTCGTGTGATGTGGAGAATCTCAAGAGCAGAAAGATGGCGCATGTAGATTTCGAGTTAACCATGGAGTTTGTTCTGACTTATGCTGCGTTGTAATATTCTGTCCATCTTCCTGGCATTCAGTCTGTTGGCTGGAGCACAGGATTGGAAAGTAGTGAGAGAGAATCCCCAGAAGGCTTTTCCGAAAACCGTGGCTGCGGGCAACTACAGTGGCATTGCTCATCTGCATGATGATATCTATGCGGTGGTAAGCGACAAGTCGGATAGTGCCCTGTACTTCAACTTCCGGATTCAGGTGAATCCCAAGACCGGCGAATTGGAACAGGTAGAGAACCTTGGGTTTACCGAGAGAACAGATGGAACTCTGAACGACGGAAAGCCTTGGCAGGGGCAGGAGAAAAGCTTTGACCACGAAGCCATCGTGAAGGTTTCTGATTCTACCCTAGTGATAGCAAGCGAAGGATATTGCCGTTTAAAGGAGTATCCTGTTCTGCCTACTTCGGCTAATGCTCCCAAGGTTGGCTATCAGCAGAACCTTTGGGAAAGCAGATGGGCTTCATCTGATTTTTATCCTAATTATAATTTTGAGTCTCTGGCTTTTGATTCCGTCCGGCAGTATCTTTGGACGATTCCTGAGAGCACGCTTCGCAAGGACGGACAGCCTGCTACTCCTCAAAACGGATTGGCCAACCAGCTTCGTTTGATGAGGCTTGATTGGGGGAAGATGAAGGAAAATCGTAACAAGGAAGAGTATAGCGAGCAAGTGAGCAGCAAGAAAGATTCTCGTTATATGACGCCCTATGCCTATCAGATGGATCAACCTTCTACCCATAAGAAAGCAGATATCTATGTGATGGGTGTGAGTGAGCTTTGTGCCTTGCCCGATGGACAGCTTCTGGTTTTGGAGCGTGAGGCATTTATCCCGAAGATCAAGATAGGTGCTTTCTGCAAGTGCAAGCTCTATCAGATTAATCCTTTGAATTCTGAGGAGTTTTCTATGAAAGAGAATTTTTCATCAGATACTCCTTTCTTGAAGAAGAGATTGCTCGCGGAATGGAAAACCGGCTTGTCACTTTCCAAGCGTTCCTTTGCCAATTACGAAGGTATGTGTCTTGGTCCCAAGCTGGAAGATGGTTCCCTGGTTGTCATCCTGCTGTCTGATTCGCAGGATCAATATGCTGGAGTATTGAAAGACTGGTTCAAGACGATTGTCATCAGAAAGGAATAAAGTTGTTATGACGTAATCCTCAATCTCGTCCATAACCATCTAGGAATGAGTCGCCAGAGGAAGACGAGGATATCATATCTCCAGTCTATTACCTTAACTTCCTTTCCGTTTTCGATAGCATTCACGATATGTTTCGCCACGTCTTCCGGTTTGAGCTGCAGCGGATAGCTGCTGCCTGCGATAAGGTCGGTCTTTACGAAGCCTGGTCGGATATCTGTGATGGCGATAGGGAGATGGCGCATCCGTGCCTGCTGCGACAGGCATTCCAGATAATGGTTCTGGAATCGCTTGGTGGCAGAGTAGGCAGGTGCAGCACCGAGACCTTTGGTTCCGGCGATGGAAGTGATGCAGGCAATGCGGGCTTTTGAATTGTTCTGATGATGAGTAGCAAACCAGTTGAATGCCGTATCTACCATTCTTGTAAATCCTAAGCCGTTGGTTTCCACAGTCTTCAACTCCTTTTCCATATCCAGTGTATTATTCTGCCAGCCAATGCCGGAACTATGGAAATACAAGTCCATGCCTCCCAATTTTTCGATGAGTTCGAGAAACTGGGCAGGAGCATTGGGAGAAGTCACGTCGATTTGCTGGTAGCAGGTAATGCCGCCTTGCGAAGTCACCTCGCCATCAGATGAAATACCCTTTTGCAGGGGTGTCTTGCCCTGTAAAGTTGTCTTACCCTCAGCAATCAGAGCCTGCAATCTTTCAATTCTTCTTCCGGCAATTCCTACCTGCCATCCTTTTGCAGCAAGCAGTTTTGCCACTTCCATTCCGATGCCCGATGTGGCACCCATTACAATTGCTTTCTTTGCCATATAGTCCTATTATATAAGGTGAAATCTTGATAGTTCTATTTATATAAGGTGAAGTTTGGTCTAAATTTATCTAAATATCTAAATCGCTTTTACTCTTCAGCAAGTCTTCCGCCTTCTTTACGCTTCCTGATTCCAGAATCAGCTGTTTCACTTCTTCGTAGTCCGTATATTGCGGATTGCGTTCCATGAAGATGCGGCAGGCGCGGTCGATGAGTTTATGATTGATAAGCTTGGCGTTCACCATCTTGTTGCCTTCCACCCGTCCTTGTCTTATCTGAAGGGAAGTGCTGATCATGTCCAGAATCATCTTTTGCGATGATCCTGCTTTCATGCGGGTACTTCCCGTTACAAATTCCGGTCCCGTGATTACTTCTACGGGATAATCGGCTGCTTGGGCGATGGGAGCATGAGGATTGTTGACGATGCAACCCGTAGGAATACCTGCCTCCTTGCAATGCTGCAAGATGGAAAGTACGAAGGGGGTTGTTCCGCTGGCAGAAAAACCGAGTACGAAATCCTGCTTTGAGATATGCTTGTCGCAAAGCTGATGCCAGCCATTCTCCAGGTCGTCTTCTCTTGATTCCCTTGTTTGTGTAAGGCAGCCGATGCCTCCAGGGAAGATGGCTTGTATCTGCGAACCGTCGATGCCATAGGTGTTCTGCACTTCGATGGTATCGAGCGTAGCCAGTCTTCCGCCCGTTCCGCAACCGGCATAGAAGAGTCTTCCGCCCTTCTTCAGCTGCCCTTCGATGGCGGAAATCAGTTGGTTAATGGCAGGCAATGCTTGTTCTATTGCCACAGCCACCTTCTTGTTTTCTGCATTGATATGAGCGGTGAGTTCATCTACGCTCATCTTTTCCAGATGTTCGTAGAGCGAGCTCTGCTCTGTTATTCTCTTTTCTTCTTTATTTGGCATATTACTTTATCTTTAGGGTGTAGATTTAATGTAATGAAGCCTGGATGGTCGCGGAGGCTATGGCTTGCAGTCATCTAGAGAGTTCTATCATGATGAGACCTATCATCCGATGGGCTCCTATTCTTCTGCCAGGAAATAAACCGGAGCATTGCGTGAACCTTCTTTAATCAGGAAACCGGATTTTTCCAGTTTCTTCAGCCAGTTGAGTGCTGTCTGTTTACGGATATGAAATTCCGCTTCCAGTACTTTTCTGTTAATAGAACGGTTATGCTTCAGATACTCTCTTATTTTCTCCTTCAATGCATCTTCAGAGAAAGGGTAGGAGCGGGAAGTATATTGTGATTTCTCGAAATGAGTATGATATTTCACCTGTTTCAGCAGGTCTGCATTGGGGCGAAACTTGATGCCTCTTACGCTTACATATTCAGCTCTCACTTTATTGTCGGGTTTCAGGTCATCCATATCCAGATCTACCGAGAGCGAGAGATAACCTATTTCCGGAATGTTGATACGTCTTCCCTCCTGCAGGTCTTCTTCGATGATATCACGCAGTTGCATGAGTACGGCTGCTACATCTCCTTTACTCAGGCTGCTATGTCTGGCGATTCGGCTGATCATCTGTTTGTCTGTCATTGCTGTTTGCTCAAAAATATGGGCGAATCGGCGAGTCTCTTCATTTCCTCCTGCATTGGGAAGATAATGGATTTCATATTTTATAGCCATCGTATTCTTCTTTCTGTTTAGCGATACAAAGGTAATCTTTTATTCTTAAACTACCAAATAAAAATGGCACTAATATGGATGAGTGGTTTGATTGATACGAATGAGCGGTGTTATTGATGTGGGTTAGAACTGCTTATCAATAGGAATAAGCATCGTAAGAAGCCTTTATAAGTTGTCGGAAGAAGTAGGATAAGTTGTTGGAACAGTAAGTATCTGTTGCCGGGAAAGTCACTTCCGTCAGTCGCACAACAGCTGTTGTGCGCTTGCATATCAGCTGTTATGCGCTCGCACAACACGTGTTGTGCGAGCGTAAAACAGTTGTTGTGCAGTAAAATTTGTAACTCCCTTCATCATATTGCAATTTCTTCCTTATTTCGTGATGATATAATAAGGTGTATTTAGGCGTTGTGAGAGCTGTTTGCTGGCATCTAAAGAAGAAAAAAGGTAAGGTTTAATAGAAGTTTTTCGATGAAAGGTGCGCTCGTTTCAATAATTTGTTGTATCTTTGCAAATGGATTTGGCTACTGCCATTTCCAAGACATCGTTGGTAAACAAAAGCATTCGCTATTATTTCGCGTTCAGCCAAAAGCCTCGGAAACTTATTGGAAATAACGTAACAAGGAATAATTGTGATAAGGTATTCGGTATGGGATGCCTTAGTCTACATATGTATTAGCAATGCACCATCGCTATAGGCGTGGTGTATTCTTATTATGTAGACTGAGGTTTCCATTCCGAGGCTGCCTCATAGCTGAACGCAATAAGAGCATCACGCCCTTTTTGCGTCTTGGCGTGATTGATAGTTAGTGCTTGTAACTCATTAATTATCAATTAAAATATTATGGCAAAAAGAACCATAGATAAAGCTAAGGCAGCTAAAAAAGATGAATTCTACACGCAGCTAGAAGACATCAATAATGAACTCCGTCATTACCGTGAACATTTTCGTGGTAAGACAGTATTATGCAATTGTGATGATCCTCGTGTAAGTAACTTTTTTACTTATTTCGCATACAACTTTGAGTTTCTTGGTTTGAAGAAACTTATCACTACTTGCTATAAAAATCAAGATATGGATTTGTTCAGTATGAATAAAAGTGAGCAAGCAGTATATCTTGTTTATGAAGGTGACAAAAATGGAAATCATATTCCTGATGCGGAAGAAATTGGAGTGAAGCCATTAAAGGGTGATGGTGATTTCCGCAGTAAAGAGTGTATTGAACTTCTGAAAGAAGCAGATATTGTAGTAACTAATCCCCCTTTTTCTTTGTTTCGTGAGTATGTGGCTCAATTGATGGAATATGATAAGAAATTCTTGATTATAGGGAATAAAAATGCTCTTACTTATAAAGAGATTTTTCCATTGATCCAAGAAAATAAACTATGGACTGGGTATAGGGGCTTTTCTGGTGGAATGTGGTTTAAAGCTAATTATGAAGGTAAAACGGAAAAAATTATCCATGGTGAAAAGATAATAAATGTCCCTTCTATTTGGTATACAAATTTAGATATTCAAAAACGTCATGAAGATTTAATCCTCTATAAGACATATTCGCCTAACGCTTACCCGAAATACATCAATTATGATGCTATTGAGGTGTCAAAGACAGAACTGATACCATATGATTATGATGGAGTTATGGGAGTGCCTATTACTTTTATGGATAAGTATAATCCTGAACAGTTCGAAATTATAGGCATAGGTAATGGAGGTGAATTGGGGGTAGAGTGTGGTGTAAGTGCTAACCTTACTGTCGAACAATGTGCAGCTTTATTTCGTGAAGATAAAAGTTTTCGCAAAGGTAAGTTGTGCTATCGCAATGAAACAGGAAAATTAGTTGGTTGTTATGCCAGAATATTAATCAAGAAAAAATAAGAGTCAATTATGGATATAAAACCAAAACAAATAGCAGTTCGTGACCTTATAGCAGGTTATACGAATGATCCCAATCATGGTGTTTATGGTTATCATGGTAAGTTGAATATTCGCCCACCTTATCAGCGTGAGTTTCGTTATGAACTCAAACAACAGCAAGCTGTGATAGAGACAATCCTCAAAGGATACCCTCTTAATATCATGTATTGGAGTGTTGTGGATGATGGAAGTTATGAAATGATAGATGGTCAGCAACGTACTCTGTCCATTTGCGAATATTATCTACATGGTTTCAATATCGTTGATAAAGACCGTCCAGTTCTTTACTTTGACAATCTTACGGAAAAAGAGAAAAAGGATTTTCTTGACTATGAATTGACTGTATATTTCTGTACTGGCACAGACAAGGAAAAACTTGATTGGTTTCGTGTGATTAATATAGCTGGAGAACGTTTGCTTGACCAAGAGTTGCGTAATGCAGTGTATGTTGGTCCTTTTGTAACAGATGCTCGTCGCTATTTCAGTAAAAATGGTTGTGCGGCTTATAAGGTCGGTGGTGATTATATGACTGGCAAACTGGAGGAACAAGCGTATCTTGAGACAATACTAAAATGGGCAGCTCGTCATGATGGAATACAAGATTCAGCCCCAATTGATAAGTATATGGCGATTCATCAATACGATCCAAACGCCAATCAGCTTTGGGCTTATTATATGCAGGTGATCACTTGGGTGAAAACAACTTTCAAGAAATACCGAAAAGAAATGAAAGGCTTAGACTGGGGTGCTATGTTTGATGAGTTTGGAAGCAACATATATGATACGGAGCAACTAGAGTCCGAAATTCATCGACTGATGGAGGATGATGAAATAATGAAGAAAGCAGGCATCTATCATTATGTGCTGAGTGGTGATTTGCGCGATTTAAGTTTCCGTACTTTTGATAAGAAACAGAAACGTGAGGCTTATGAGCGACAAAAAGGAATCTGTGCCCATTGTGGTAAACCTTTTAAGTTAGAAGAAATGGAAGCAGACCACATTACTCCATGGTGTGAAGGTGGAACGACTGTTGCCGAGAATTGTCAAATGCTTTGTCGTACTTGTAATAGAATAAAAGGAGGAAAATAAATGATGGATTTGAGCTTTTATAACAATGGACATAAAGAGGTATTTTATGAAAAAGGTCTGATGGAAAGACCAATACGTCGGAAACGATAAAAGAACCTAAGCACCCTTCAGTAGTGGTATCTGTAATACGAGTTGCTCATCGAACAACTGAAGGGTGTTTTTGCAATCACATTAATTGCTTTTTAGCCATTTCTGACACTAAATCTATTAGTTCCTTAGCTGGCTCGACCAATGGAAGTACCTCTGTTTCCAGATCAAGAATATGACGGTCTTCATAGTCGCCAGTTAATCGTAAGGAGAAAAGCTGATTGAAAGTCTTGCCATACTTTTTGTCAATGATGTTGTTTCTCAAAAAGACTTTTCCAAACATTTGGATTACGCCATTATGAGTGCTAGCTTCATACTTGTAAGAAATGAGTAAAGCAGAAACAGCATAGTAAGCAGCATAGTATAAACGATTGGCTGCAGTTTCGACATAACTATTTTCTATGGAGCCAATAGCTTCATTATATGTTCGATATGCTTTTTCTAGTCTATATTTTACAATTTCGGTTCTGTCAGTGTCTGTAAGTTGTCCCTTTATCATATTGCAATTCCTTCCTTATTTACGTTATGATTGAATAAGGTATAATGGTTCTCCTCCCATTCTTTTTGGGAGAAGAGTACAGGGTTGATGATTTCATCAATATCCCAGCCTAATTCTCTTAGTGGATAAGAATACTTATCGTAATCTTGAAGCGTAACTTTTGGTTTGTCTAGAAGAATCAATACATCCCAATCACTTCCTTCATGTTCTGTACCTCTAGCGCGGGAACCAAACAAAATGGCTTTTGCATGAGGATCAATCTCATGCAATCTATTGTGCATTGCTTCTATGATTTGTTTCTTCTCCATATCTATCAAAATTAATATATGTTGCAAAAATACAATAATAATACGAAACAGCAAGGAGTTTTAATAACTTTTTACAATTAATTTTCTGTAATTATGTAATGTGGCATTATCGTAATAGCAAAAAAGATGTATCTTGGTAGGCAAGAATCGTATAAAAAAACAAGACCCGATAGCTTGACGAATCAGAGGCTACCGGGAATCAACGCTACAAAGATAGTGCTTTTTCTTGTTATAACCAAGTAAATGAACGATTTTTTATGAATTTACCTTATTTTTTCATCACCAAATCTGCGAGCACGATGGCGGATTCCTTCTCATCCCTAGGTGCATCCTTTGACTTCCATGCCACGATGAAGCGGATTCGGGCAGCGGTTACCTTGTAACCTTTCAACTCCCATTTGCCTAGTTTCTCTTTCATCTTGATAGAGAGCTGGGCTATGTCTCTGCCTGTTGATGGGAGACAGAGACAATGGTCGTGGTAGGTTAGCGGCATACCGCTTCTCAAGGAAAGAATAGCGTCCTTGTGAGGCTTGGAGAAGCCCAGGTTTACATCCTTGTGTGAGAGCTGAAGCACTATTTCGTTGGGCTCATCGTAGGCTTGGCCATCATAGAGATGCTGGGCACTTTTCAGATTGTCGAAGAGATTGCCGTTGGTGTGGATGGTTAGTGTACGCTTGGCACGGGTCATGCCCACATAGTATCGACGCAGTATGTCATCGGTAGGATGCTCGGGATGGGTAATGAGCAGCAGTACATGGTCGAACTCATGGCCTTTTGCCTTGTGGATGGTGCTGATCACGATGTCTGATTTCGAGATGTCACAGAAATCTTCTACTGATGATTCGAACACGAACTCCCTCAGGTCGCTGTAGTACTTGGCACGATTGGTCTGCTCAAATATCTGAAGGCTGCGGCGCAGGTATGGCAATGCCTGGCTGGTGGCATACTTTTGGAATGTCTGCTGCTTAGCTGCTTCCCAAATATCATCAGGGATGATAGGGGATTTCGTTTCCTTGATGCTTTGGTCTATCTTCTTCAAGAAGTATCTTACCTCTGCCAGATTCCAGAAGCGCAAGCCGTCCATTGATTGCACCAGCTTGGCCTTGATGCCATGGCTGTGAAGAAGAGCCAGCATGATGACTGCCTCTTCATTGGTCTGCGTGAGGATGCTGATGGTTTCGTTCTTCTTGCGGGAAGATGCATCGGCTTCTTTTGAAGCCTTACTTTCTAGTAATCGCGTAACATCTTCAAGAATAGGCTGATACATACAAACCTTTTTCTCCTGAATCTCGTATGGATGCTTCACGATTCTTACCTCTCCATCTTCTTGACTCATGGAGATGATAGGGGTAGATTTGATTCGTTGGCGGATGTTGCGGGCGAAATCGTTGGCAGTATCCACGATGTGGCGAAGGCTGCGGTAATTCTCGGTCATCTCGATGAAACGGCTGTGTTCTGTCTGGGTCAATTCATAGAGATACCGCGAGTTGGAACCTCTAAACTCATAGATGTTCTGGTCATCATCTCCTACGGCAATCACCCTCATCTCTTCGTTGGCTTTCATCAGAGCAGAGACAAGGGCATAGTCATCCTTGCTCATGTCTTGCGCTTCATCGATAACGAGTACGGTCTTGCTGATGCGATTGGGCTCCACTTCTCCATTGTTGATCATTTCGGCGGCTTGCTTAACCACATCTCCAGCCTCATCCAGATTGCCAACTCTGCCCAGCAGGTCGAAGCAGTAGGAATGGAAGGTTTTGATTTCTACGAAATGGGCGGCATTGTCGATGAGTTGCATCAGGCGCTGCTTGAATTCGGTAGCGGCTGTACGAGAGAAAGTAAGCATCAGGAGTTGTTCGTGCTTTACATCTTCCAACAGTAGGAGAGAGGCAAGCTTATGTACGAGCACACGTGTCTTGCCGCTGCCAGGACCGGCAGCGACTACGATGCAGTGGGACTCGTGGTCGTCGATGATTTCCTTCTGTCGCTTGGAGAGTATTCCGAAGAGTTTCTTATACTTCGAAGGTGTTACGTTGCGCTCTATCTCAGTCTCCCGGTTGCCCTTGAAGTACTTTGAGATGAAGCGATGGTAGTCCATCTGGAAGTAATCCTGCACATATTGCAGGGCGGCATCGTAATCCCTTACCATCAGGTTGGCATATTCGCCCACGATGTGAATCTGCTGAATCTTCTGCTTGTAGAATTCATTGAGCATGCGGTAATCCTCCTGCTTATAGCGCAGGCGAAGTTCCTTGGTGCGCTTAATCGCCATTGCATTGTAGAGTACCAGGAATCCTCCTTCCAGCTTCATAGCTCCTATCTTGGAGAGATAGAGCAAGGCTTCCTCCACGTCTTCCAACTGTAGGGAAGAGAAGTCGGAGAAGAGTGACTGGTTGCTGGATTTCAGATCGTTCAGAAGTTCAACTACCGAGAATTGGAGAGGCTTCTCTCTTGAATTCTCTCTTGAATTCTCTCTTGAATTCTCTCTTGAATTCTCTCTTGAATTCTCTTTTGAATTATCTCTAGAGCCAGAGGCTTTTCCTAAACCTTTTTCTTCGAAAGGATTCTTTTCTTCAGAAGAGCTATTGTTGCTCTCTTCTGTTGTAGTTTTACTTATTTCCTCAGCCAGGCTATATAGTCTTTCGATAATGAATCGGCAAACCTCAATTCGTCTTTCGAATCGCTTGATGATGGTCTCTATATCCTTGTCTCTTGTTACGATGAGATTACGGACGCCGTCTTCCTTCTTGTGCGCATAACCCTTCACTGCTAAGAAGTATAGCAGTGTGCGGATTTTCTTTTCGGTTGAAGTGTTGATACCGTCATGGACGGCATTGTCATTGAGTTGCTTGTATGTGATGTGCAGCGATTCATCCGGGATATGTTCCAGAATGTATCTTTCCAGTTTGGCGAAGTTCTCCAGCATCTGCTGAGGCTTGCGTTGCTTGTCGCTGATGTCTTGCAGATAGGCAGAGATGTCACGGGTATCGGCAAGGATACCTTCCTGTCGCATTCGATCAACGGAGGAGATGACGTCTCGCTTGCTGAGTCCTAGGATATCGGCGAGGTAATCGATGCGGGATTCAGCCTCACTATCCTGTGCCTTGGCTATATGTTTCTGGGTGATGAGCGACTTGATGATGCGGATGGCATTCTGCATCTCATCTTCCGAGAACAGGGGTGATTCGGTGAGGCGCAGTCTTGCCTCGTCCATGTTCTTGACGGTGATACCTGTGGCATAGACGTGCGGAATGTTGTTGCCACGCTCTATGTATCCGCTCTGTTCTAGAGCGGATAGGGCAGTGCGAACACGGGTTTCTATGTCGGATACCGAGTCGTCCCAACCGGCTTGGCGGGCTATCTCCAGTGCCGAACAACTTACATGTGGACGCTGCTTGGTAAAATCCTTAATGGCTTTCCATACCTGTTGTATCTCGCTGATGCTCAGCTTGGTTTGGTTGAGCAGGATGAAGTGCTTATCCAAGTCCTCGTCACTATAGAGTACATAGCATTTGGCATTGAGGTGTGGATCTCTTCCTGCACGTCCAGCCTCCTGTACATAGTTCTCCAGAGAGTCGGAGATGTCGTAGTGGATAACCAGCCCCACATCGCTCTTATCTACTCCCATACCGAAAGCGGAGGTGGCAACGATGATTCTAACCTTATCGCTCATGAAGGCATCCTGATTGTGTATCTTCTCATCGGCATCCATCTTGCCATTATAGGGCAGGGCGGATATGCCGTCACGGGTCAGTTTTTGGGCGAGTTCCCGGGTTCGCTTGGTGCGGGATACGTAGATGATGGTAGGGCAATCAGCCTGCTCTACCAGCGAGCGCAGGAGATTGTATTTGTTGCCGTCACTATCTACGTGGATAACGGAATAGTGCAGGTTGGTACGTGAGGCTGATGAGGCGAAGAGCTGGAGATCGGTGCCCAGCCAATGCTTGAAATAGTCGCAGATGTCCTGCACCACCTTCTGTTTTGCAGTGGCGGTGAAGCAAGATACGGGTATCAGGGTTTGACCATGATTACGGGCCATTGCATCCTTGCCAAACTTGCGTTCCTGATATTCCTTGATAAACTTGCCGATGTATAGGTAATCCACCCGGAAGTCTTGTCCCCATGCAGAGAAGCAGTGAGCTTCGTCAATGACGAATCTCACCACATGCCGTGCCATCAGAATGCGCTCGATGGTTTTGGAGCGCAACATCTCTGGTGCTATATATAATAAGGTGGCATCTCCGCTCTGTACTCGTTCGATGGCTAGGGAGCGGGAGATAGGGTCGAGGAGACCGTTGATGGTTACGGCATCGGTGAAGCCGCGGTCTGCAAGATTATCTACCTGGTCTTTCATCAATGATTGCAGAGGCGAGATAACCACGGTGAGTCCATGAATGGTTCTGCCATCCATCAGGGCTGGCAACTGGAAGGTGAGTGACTTGCCGCCACCCGTAGGAAATATCGCCAATAATGACTTGCCATCCACTGCTGCCTGCGATGCCTGTTCCTGCAGCGGTTCGCCATCGTATGTACGGAAGGCATCATAGCCAAAGAGCTGTTTCAGGTTGTAATGAATGTCGAGCATGTGGTTGCAATACTCGCAGCCATCGGTGCATTGGCTATGGCAGAGCATATAGATGATATGTTCTACTTCGGGATAATGGCAGAGTACCCAACCTGGGGTTACAGATTGGTAATCGTCTGTGCCTATGAGGGCCAAGGCGTATGCCAAGCCGCAAGGTGACTGGGCTGCAAGAGCCGGAATGTCGGCATGGGCGCAAATATGATTCTTGTATTCAGAAAGAATGAATTCTGAAACGCCTATCATTGCATCATCCTTTTCGATGGCTCCCACATACATCAGGAATCCTCTGAATTCCTCTTCATGCTGGAGCAGCAAGGTGAAGATTTTCCTCTTCCTTTCTGATAATTGATTCCATGCAGCGATTTCATCCATCAAAAGCTCCTTGGCTTTCTCGCAGTCATTTACAGGATTGTTCATCTGCTCGCTCATCAGTTTGTCGTCCTTTACAAGATGATGGTATGGGCGCTTGGGGAAGAGGAGCGGGGAGAGATAGAGGGTATCTATCAGTATGCCGTTGAGTTGGAGATAGCGGGCATCGTGATGAATGAGGTTATGCCCGCAGATATAGTCAACCTTTCCTTCTTGCAGGAACTTGTTCAGTGCCGGCTGTGATGCTTGGTGAAAGGTGGCTCCGTCATAACGCAATGCTCCGATATCGTGTATTTTATGGTCTTTCAGTCCCACTTCGGTATCTACGAAGGCAATATTTCTGCTTCTGGCATCTTTCTTCTTGATGTCAGAGCTTACGGTGAGATTGTTCTTCCTTCCAAAGAGGCGACTGAATATTGACATAATCTTCGATGTTTATATTTTCACCGCAAATTTACAATTAATATTTGATATATGCAAATAATCAAGTGCTTTTATCTCCTCTGAAAGCTGTTTTTATACAATCCCAAGAGGCTTACGAGGATATCTTCTAGGCAGATTAATATGCTCCTAAAACCCTCCAGTCGTCTATGAGTTTGAACAGGCGGGGCATGGCTGGCTTGTAACTGTCGGGATAGGTGAGGGAATAGACGAAGAGTATTCTGCCACTCTTGATGAATTTATCGTAATGACTGTAGCCATCTACTCTTACTCCGTTTTCAAAGACAGGACCGGAGAGGATGAATGCCTTATTCGATGCCTGCATCGTCCGCTCCGAATGAAGCTTCTGGGCTAGAGAATCGGCACAAGCCTGGAGGGTGTTGCTATAGTTTGGGGTAACGTAACTCTCCAGGATGATGTTGGCATGATTGGTGAATGAGAAGCGGGCATAGCCCTGGTATCCCGATACCGAAGTATCCTCCTGCTGGAAGAAGCAAGGATATTTGACAACGTAGCCGAAGTCCGGATCATTGTATTCCTTCATAGGCGCCATCTCTACCTTGGTCTTGAAATCCGCCATCGGTGTATGCTGCTCTTTCGTAACCTCATGATGATAGTTGATGATGAAGTTTATCATCATCAGCAAGACAACTGCTATCAAAAAAATCTTCTTCATATCTTTGCCACTTTTATATTTTAGCCGCAAAGGTATGAAGAAGATGTGAAACTGCCAAATAATAAGTATGACATTTGGCTGACATTTCTGAACTTATCTGATTATCAGTCGGTAAGACTTGCCTCTTTCCGATTCAATCATGAGGTTGCTATTCTGCTCAATCACCGGTTTGATACGGCGAATCAAGGTATAGAGCGTTTCGCTGGCATCCGGTTTCTTGGGCCAAAGAGCATCACAAATCTCCTGTTTGGAGAGTTGATGATGCATATTGTTGAAGAAGAGTTGCATCAGCTGGTGCTGCATCGGAGTAAACTTGATGGCTTGTCCGTTTTCCTGATTGTAGAAGGAATCCTCGTCTTGAGAATAGCACATGGTGCCGAACATATCAGCCTCATGATTCCAGGGTTGTTTTCTGCGATGATAGTATAGCGATGCAATAGCCCAAATCATAGCCATGAGAGTAAGCGTCAAAGATGTCCGCTGGTTGCTCATACTCAAAACATCTGCCATCGAACAGTTAGCATAACTTTGGATAGAATGATCGTTGAGAAGCATCTCTTTGCTGCTGAGCAGGTTGGCGCTATTTACCAACTGGGAATTGTTCTTGCCTCTTCTTCTGTCTTCCATCACATAGCAGAGATTACTGGTCGACTTCAGCAGGTCGATGCTGAGATGTGAGCGGTAGCTCTGGATGGTATCAGGCGTAATCCATTGATATTTATTTTCCTGAAGAGTCAGAGCCAAAGCTTTGTTCATATCTTGTACAATGGCATACTGTGCCTTGCGGTAGTTGCTTACGCTGGAGAATGCCGCAGACATCACAAGGATGGCGAAGATGAGGATGGAATGATATGCTTTCAGTTTCATATTATCTATTCTGTTTAAATGATATACTGTTTAAAGATTCAAATGCAAAAGTACAGAAATTCTATGAAAGATGGTATAAAACTAGATATAATATTCGTTAATTGATAAATGTCAGACTCATGTCAGTCATATTTTTCGCTTCGGTCTTCTCTTTTTGATACCTTTGCAGCAGAAAACAAGTTTTAGAAAAGTATATGATGACAATGAAGAAAAGTAAATTGTTAACAGCTATGGTGATGCTGTGGGCATTGATCTCTTGTGCAGAAATACGTGCCCAGGAGATCCAGAAGTTATCGAATGATTCTATAGCCTTGCAAGAGGTTGTTGTGAAGGCGGCACGAGTAGTCAACAAGGAAGATGGCAAGTTGATATTCCCAAGCGATATTCAGAAGCAGCGTTCTTTTTCTGGTTTTTCGCTTTTGGGAAAGTTAGCTTTGCCTCATATCAGGGTTGATGAGGCTGGCCGTTCCATTTCCGCTTCCGATAATAAAGGAGAAGTGCAGATTCGTATCAATGGCATTCTCGCCAATATGCATGACGTGCAGCTGCTGGATGTAGCTTCTATTATGAGTGTAGATTATATCGACAGTCCTGGCGTAAGATATGGAAAGAATATTGCATACGTGATAGATATTCATACCCGCAGGGCTTCATCGGGTGGCAGTTTGGGCTTCAACCTGACTAATGCGCTAACTACCAAGCTCGGTTCGAACGATGTCTATGCATCTGTCAATAGGGGCAAGAGCCAATTGAATATTTTATATGAGCAGACTTATGTGGATAATAAGGCATCCGAATATAATGAGGATGCTCAATATCTTCTACATGATGGTTCTGAGTATCAGATATCTCGAAAAATCATGAATGGGGCAACTCAAAATTATGGTAATACATTGCAGTTGAAGTATAATCTGGCTGATTCTGCATTATATGTATTCCAGACAACGCTTACCACGGATTTCAGCAATCAGCCTTATACATCGAATGAGATGTGGTTTTCTGAATCTGGAAAGCCTGCGTATCCTGTTTACAGAACCAGCAAGGGTAGGGATTTTACTCCTGCTCTCGATTTGTATTTCTATCATCAGTTGGGCAAGCATCAGTCTTTGTCGGCAGATGTTTTGGGTACTTATATCCACACCAAAGGAGCCTATTATGAAGGTGAGGGCGAACCCTATCAATATCAGGTAGATGGAAAGACCTATTCGCTCATAGCCGAGGCTATCTATGAAAACCGGTTGAAACCCTTTACTTTTTCTGCAGGAACCAACTTGAACTGGAAATATATGGATAATCAGTATTTGGGTGATGTGGTTAGCGAGAATGGTATCCGTTCATTGGGTATTTATGGTTTTGCACAAATCAAGGGAAGTTTGGGGCAATTCAAGGAAGGAACATCCCGTTTAACTTATGTAGCTGGCTTCGGGTTGAGTAATCAGACTTATCGACAGGGAGATGAGGATTTTAGTTTTTGGCTTTGTCGTCCGAAACTCACATTGGCTTATTGCTTGACATCTTCGTTTCAGATTCGCTTGGGAAGTGAATTATCACAGCATATTTCGCAGATAGCTATGATTTCGGATACCCGTATTCGAAAGAACAGTATGGAATGGACTGTGGGTAATCCTTCGCTTAAGCCTAACAGTAGATATGAGAACTGGGTTGCGTTCTCTTTCAGTAAACCAAAGATAAATACTGATTTTACCTTGAATTATCGCATCAATCGTCATTGTGATTTGGCGAAATACACCCGCACGGAAAATGATCAGTTTCTTTATTCCCAGACGAATCAGCCCCATTGTAATATGTTGTATCTTACGAATGATACCCGGTTTGACATTATTCCCGATCACCTTATATTATCTGTGAATGCAGGTATTTACCGTTTTTTCAATAAGGGCGATGAGTACAGTCATTGTTATACCGCTTATAATTATGGTGGAACATTACAGGGATATTGGGGAAAATGGACTGTGATACTGTATGCTGATAACGGTTGGAACTTTATGGAGGGAGAGCACATCGGGCATAATCCTCCTTCATTGGCAGCCTCAGCCAGTTATCATATAGGTGATTTCGATTTTACGCTCTATATGCATAATCCGTTTATGGCTCATCCGAAATCCTATTCAGCAGAAATCGTCAACGCATTACTCCGTAAGCAGGTTTGTGGTTATGACAATTCGGAAGGTAATTTGTTCCGTATCGGTGTTGCCTGGAATATCAATCGGGGAAAGGACTACCGTAAGATACAGCGGAATATCAACAATGAGGAGCGCGAAACGGGTATCTTAAAATAGGTGGCTTTGCTTTCTATATGGGTTGCATGGGCAACAGCCGGAATTTATTTCTTCCCTTTATTGATGATATAAATTCCGGCAGTAGCCAATGCGCCTGCTATCAGATACTTCCAGTAGAAGGTTTCGCCAAGACAGAGGCAGGAGGTGATGGCTCCTACTACGGGGATGAGAGAATTGTATATCGCTACCTTTCCTACGGGATTGCAGCTCAATAGCTTGTTGTAGAGCGCGAAACTGATGGTTGAGATGGCGATGAGTAGCAGAAGGATTGTGATGCCCCAGAGGCTGATGACTGGCAGATAACCACCCATTAACAATGCAGGAATCAACAGCAAGGCTCCACCGATGCTCAGCGAATAACCGGTTCCTACGAAAACATCCACCCTCTTGCTCAATCCTCGGGTCAGCAGGGAAGCACTGGCTCCACACAGGGCATTGAGGATAATCATACCATCGCCCAGGAATGTGAAACTTCCGCTTTCCTTTCCACCAAGGTTCAAGGCAAGGATGCCCAGGAAGCCGATGATGCAGCCCAATGCCTTTCGCCACGTCATCCTGTCGCTCTTGAAGAAGATGCAGGCAAAGATAACCACCGTGAAGACGCTCATAGAATTGAGTATCGCCGAACGTGCTCCAGCATTATGCGAGAGTCCGAAATAGAAGAAAGCATAATGAAGGGTGGTGTTGAGGAGTGCATAGAGGAGAAGGAACCAGACATTCTCTTGAACAGCTTTCTTCTTGAATCCGAATTTACGATGCGAGCTTCTGGCGATGGCAAGGATGATGATGCCGGAGATGAAGAAGCGGATGCCTGCAAAAAGCATCTTGCTTCCGGTCATGTCTGCTGTAATCTGATATTCTTCCATTCCCCTTTTTATCAATGGGTAAGCCCATCCCCACGAGATAGCAGCCGTAAGGGCGAACAGGCTTACCCATACCGGGCGCTGAAATATACTGAGTGTATTTGTTTCTTTCTTTTCCATTATAACTTAATTGGTATTCCCTTGCTTCTGAGTTTGCTAAATGGCAATCTACAAGTCCCCCAGATGCCTTTCTATCGGAATTCCGCGGTTCTTGTCCTTGTCATTCTTGTTGATGTCTATCCAGTTGCGCAGGGTATCCATGGCGATGCGGGTGGCATGGCGGAGATGATCGCCATCCTTCAGTCTGCCCACGATGATGCTGGAGAAGATGTCGCCGGTGCCTGGGAACTGAACTGGGATTTCTTCGTAGGGCAGGAGAAAATACTCTTCTGTAAGATGATTGAAACCTACCACGGCATGCTGACCCTCTACGATGCACGAGGTGATGAGCACGGAGTGGGAACCGATGGCTCTCAGTTTATCTATCAGTTCATAGGCTTCCTTCTCCGAGATTCCCTCTTCCTTGTATTCCGAATCCGTCAGCAGACAAGCCTCGGTATAGTTGGGAAAACAGAGATGTGATACGCTCAGCATCTCCTTCATGCATCTCACGGTACTCTCACTGGCTCCACCATAGAGCTTGCCGTAATCGCCCATCACGGGATCCACATAGATGTCGGTGCCCAGCGCAGCCTGTTCCCTGCAATAGCGTGCCACCAGCTTCGCCTGACGCTCCGAAGCCATGAAACCCGTGGTGATGGCATCGAAGTGAATGCCCAGTTCGTTCCACTTCTGCAAGGCTTCCTCGATATACGAAGTGCATTCCAGAATGGCGTACTTGCCGTATGGGAAGGTGTTGCTGATGAGCATGGTTGGCAGATTGAACACGTCGAGTCCCATATAAGAGAGGATAGGCATCTGAACTGCGGCAGATACCTTTCCGTAGCCACACATGTCGCTGATAATAAGGATATTACTTTTCGCTTTCATTCTTTCTTTTTTCTACTTGCTTTTCTTTCTTATCCTGATTATCTCTTAATAGCTGGCTGTACACTTGATGCCCAGAGCCTCTACACGGTCCTTGATGGCATCGAGAACTTCCTTTGGAGCCTTTTCCAGCAACTTGTCTGGTGTTTCACGGGCGATGGTATAAACCATTACCTGCTGAGGCTGGATGTCTTTCACTGCCTCCAGCCAAGGAGCTACGAAATGCTCGCTGGTATTGTCCAAACCGTCACCTCTCAGGAACATGGTCTGGATGATGACGTGCCCCTTGAACATCTTCAGATATTTGATCACATCCTTCACGTCGTAGTTAGGCTGCTGAGGGCGGTCCAGCTTCTTGATGTAATCCATATCCACGGTATCCAGTTTCAGGATGTTGTTATCCACGAGCATCAGCGCCTCTCTCACTTCCTCCTTATATATATAGGTGGCGTTGCTGAGTACGGATACTTGTGCTTCAGGGAAATATTTCTTGCAGAGTTCCATCGTATCTTCCACGATTCCCTTGAAGTCAGGGTGTCCCGTAGGTTCACCGTTTCCTGCGAAGGTAATGTCATCCAGAGGCTGGTTGTTGTCGTGGCGCTCTTTCAGAACTTTCTCCAAACCTTCTCTTACCTCCTCGCGGGTAGGGCGCTTCTTCTTAGGACGGAAGTCGGCGTTGAATCCGCATTCGCAATAAACGCAGTCGAATGAGCAGACCTTGCCATCAGATGGCATGAGGTTGATGCCCAGTGAAACTCCCAGACGGCGAGAGTTTACCGGTCCAAATATCGGTGATGGATAAATAATCGTTGACATAATCTTATTCTCCTTTATCTAATCTATTCTTTATTTTATCTTGGTAATACCTATTTTATACCAATCTTATTTACTTGTTCGTAATTTGATGGGCAAAAGTACTAAAAAATGTTGGAATGAACAAATAAATCAACAGAAAATCGATTTATCCTTACCATTTGTCTTCTATCTCCGATAGTTTGTGTACTTTTGCATTCAAATCCGGGGAGATTCTAGGTGATTTCGATTCGGATTTAAAGAAAAAAACAAAAAAGTTGATGTTTTGCTTAGTTTTTCGCTTGGCTCAACTGTATAGATAGTATATGAACAGAAAAAAGGACATAGAACAGTTATTCCGTCAGCATTACGCGAAGATGTACAATCTGGCCAGATGCATTCTTTCGGATGATGACGAGAGCAAGGATGTGGTGAGCGAAGTATTCGCCCAGATTCTTGCCGATGATGTGGTTCTGATGCCTGGGAGTGAGGATGGTTACTTGATGCGGAGCGTACGCAACCGCTGTCTCAACCTGATAGCTCATAAGAGCGTGAAGGAAAGGGTGGCGAAGCTGCTGCTGGATGATTCCGACGTGATTCTCTCGGAAGAGACCGATGAGCGGCTCGACCGGCTGATGCTTCTCATCGAAGACCTGGAACCGCCTATCCGGCAACTTATTTTCCGTCTGCGCTATCTTCAGGAGAAATCTTATCAGGAGGTGGCTGATGAAGTGGGAGTGAGCAAGGTGACGGTGTTCAACCATCTCTCGAAGGCGATGGACTGGATTAAGAAACAATTTAAATGAGCAAGACAATGACAAACATGAGTAAAGAAGAAAAGCGGATGATGCTCTTTGATATGCAGGAGCATCCCGAGAAATATACCGACGAGCAGGTGGAACGCCTGCTTGCCGATGAGGAAGTGAAGGAGTTCTTCCATGAACTGGCGATGGCGAGAATGGCTGGCAAGAAAGCCAATCCGAAGGACGTGGATGTGGATGGGGCTTGGAAGAAATTTGTTCAGGCACATCACGAGGATAAGTTGGCGATAGATGCCGGCAAATCCAAGGGCGCTTATCGCAACCGGGTGAAGATTGCTGCATCCATCGTCGGCATCATCTTCCTTTCGGGGGTAGCCTTGGCTGCGATTCACAATGGCTGGTTGTGGTTCCCGGCTTCTGATCAGACAGCGGATAACAAGGCTGCGACAGAACAGAAGGCAACACCCCAGGCGTTGCCGAATGACAGTCTTCGTGCTGCAACAGCAGAGAAGAAGGATTCGCTTGATATGAAACCCGTGGTGTTTGATGATGCCGAATTGGGAACCATTCTGGCTCAGCTATCCGGTTTCTATCATGTCAAGGTGGAGTATGTAAATGCCGGTGCCCTGCACATCCGTCTCTTCTTCAACTGGAACAAGACGAAGACTTTGGAGCAGAACCTGGAGATTTTGAATGCTTTCGACCGTATACAGATAGAGTATATTGATGGAACATTGGTGGTGAAATAAGATAGAAGGAAATGTTTATGAGAGATTTTTGGAAACCAATGCCCGTTAGCGGCAAGCTTATCAGAGAGCTTCTTCTTCTCTTCCTGCTGTTTGGGGTTCAGCAGTCTTATGCCCAGCGCATCACCCGACAATATAATAATGTGTCGTTCTCTGCGGCGTTGAAGGATTTGAACGCCCGCCAGCATAAGTACACCATCAACTT
>ERZ1034917.810-NODE-810-length-24446-cov-76.054323_pt1 | contig 24446 bp, 41 predicted proteins | sample MGYA00520605_ERZ1034917 | MGnify/ENA primary metagenome ERZ1034917 (study PRJEB33766, sample SAMN09781784) | gut metagenome | biome: gut microbiome | host: Homo sapiens | place: Madagascar | study: EMG produced TPA metagenomics assembly of the PRJNA485056 data... | reverse complement strand
TTTATTTATATAATAAAATAAGCACCCTAAATGAGTGCTTAAATTTTCTTGTATTTATCTGATATTATTTTAGGCGTGCAATTATTCCATGAAACATTATGGTGTAAACGCATTGTTCTCTTTGTTCCACCCATCATGCTTACAGTTACACAGCTAGGACAACATATAACACTGTAAAAGCTTTTAACATACGTTCCCAAGTCTAAATATATATCGGTTAATCCTTTTTTATTCTTCTGCGTTTGCATCTGTTCAATAACAACATCCGTATATGTTAAAAACAACTTTCCTTGTGTTCCATACAAACAATATGCATTTGTATCCTCATTTATTGTTCCTAAAAACTTAAACGGTCTGTTTGTTTTACAGAAAAAACTATTCATTGCCTTACGCAGTATTTTCTCGTAATACCGCTTGTTATCCTTACCACCAATAAAATCACCACCTTGAGCAAAAGCAACGGTGTATGCGCCTGTTACATCCATATAATCTACCATTATGTCAAATAATGCATCTGCGTTCTTTACCTTAACATTCTTGAACTTGTTATCTAAAACAACTTTAAATGCTAACTGTGTATAATCATCATCCAACACTAAAAAATATTCATAGCCTAATTCTTTAGCTATATCCCAACACTTATTACGTGCATACAAAACAATGTTATGTTTTTCAAAGTTGTCAATCGTATCACATTGTTTCATTGCTTCTGCTTTATTAAAAACATAGACATTGTTTCTACCATAAATCCTTTTATAATCTTCTTCCATTTCATCTTCGTCATCTATAACAAGAACTACTTTTCCAGTGTACCCAGCCTTTTTCAATGTCCTTAATGTTTTAACATTGCTCGCTCTTCCATGTGTTAAGATAAAAACAACAAAACTTTTATGCTTCATCATTATCACCTCTTAGCAATGCAACTTGTTCACTCATTTCTACATAACCTTTTGCAATAGCATCTTCAAAATCGATAATAACAAGTGCGCTATCTTCCATAAGTTCTTGCATTTCTTTATCAGCATTCGCATAATACTCTGCAATCTTGGAGTAATTAAAACATAAATGCCTATATGCACCATACCTTAAAAACTTCTTTTCCTCTTCTGAAACATTGCTTTGTTTTATCTTATGTAACAGCTCTTTTACTTTACCAATGTCAACAAGTTCTGATATGCTAGGTGCTTCTCCTTTTATTTCATACTGTGGAATGTTTGTTTTCATTGTATACTTTTTTTCTTCCTCTTCCACATATTCTCCAAAATCAAAACCAAACAGTTTCATTTGTTCTTTGTCAAGCTCTTCAAGTTCCTGTGCTAATAAAACATCATCCCATTCGCTTTCATTTAGTTTGTTATCTACTAGCCTATATGCTTTTATTTGTTCTTCTGTTAAATCTTCCAAACAAACTGTTGGTACTTGTTTTAGTCCTGCTTTCTTAGCTCCTAAGATTCTTCCATGTCCAGCTACTACACTGTTATGTTTATCTACTATTACTGGCTGTGTAAAACCAAACTCTTTAATACTGTTTGCTATTTGTTCCACTTGTTCTTTACTGTGTTTCTTTGCGTTCTTCTTATATGGTTTTAGTTCCTTTATTGGTTTATAAACTATGTTAAGTTCTTCCATGTTCTTTCATCCTTTCTTTTGTTTTATTCATTGTTTTCTCCACTTTACTATATATATATTCTATATACCTTTGTTCTGCTTGCCTTTGTTCTGTTTTGTGTTTGTTCTATGTTTTCTTACATAGCTTTTTATTATTCACATGGTGTTCTGTTTAATATAATAGCTTGCCCATATATTTTACACTTTTAACTTTGCAGTTTTTTAATGATAGTAGTAATACTGATTTATGTTTTGCTTCATGTATGTTTTCTGCATAGCATAGTGTTTTATTTGTTTGTTCTGTTTCTTTACCAAAATCATCTAGCTTTGTATATATTACCATATACTTACTTTGTTTTTCTTCATCCATTTGCATGTTTAATTTTTCTAATTCTTCCAGTTCTTCTTTTGCTTTTAAATATGTTTTATTAGCAATACCCATCCTAACCCTCCTATCTGCCTTTTCTAGCTGTTTTATTTATATATGCTTACACTTTATAGGGTATGAGATTTAAAACACTTATATGATCTTATTTACCATCATATACATCATTTCCCCATCCTTCCTCTTCGCTTTCTTCTTCAAGCCAATCTGTTCCATTTTCTGCATCCCATATTTCTTCGTCATCCTGTTTGTTTGGTTCATATACATCACCCTGTGTTATTAGGTTAATTGTTACTTCATTCTGTACTTTACCTGTTTGTTTGAACATATCAAGTTTGTCCATCATGTTTACAATTTCTTTAATTGCTGCCACATCACCTGTTAAACCTTTTTTGAATAATGCTACCATTAATAAGTTTTGGTTTGTTAGTTCACCACTTTTGAAACCCATGTGCATCAGTATTTGTTTTTGTTTTTGTGTTGTTATATCCATTGTTAGTAATGCTTTCATGGATTGCTGTAGTGCCATTTTTTCTTCACGTTTCTTTTTTTTTGCTTCGATTCCAAGCTGTGCTATTCTCTTTCTATCTTCTAGCGTTCTCTCATTCATAGGAATTAAATTTTCTACTCCATTACGTAATACTTTTGGAGACTTCTTATTTGTTGCCATTTATTTCTGTTCACACTCCTTTTATTTATTTGTTCCATAATATCAAATAAGGCAAGGAAGTTCGCTTTGTTTTGCTTCTTCCTCACCAGTATTTCTTTTATATAAAAACAGTGAACATATAAAACTAATCAAGTATACGAGGTTTATGTGTATATATGAACGAAATTATTTTATAAGTACAAACATGGCTTTTTATTTTTGTTTTATACATCCACTGTTTTTATTCATTTATATTTTGGCTAACATTTATGGCTGTTACTTATATGCTTCTATCCTAAAACATTTCCTTAATTCCATTTTATTATAGCATGTTACTATTTATTTGTCAATATAAAATTTAATTTATTTTTCTTTTATTTATGCTTTCTTTGTTTGTTTTGCCTAAAAAGTAAATCTCTTTCTTTCTTAGCTTTTATCCTTTCTGCTTTTGCCTTTTCATTTGCTTTGTAGTATTCCATATACTTACTACATGTTCCATGGCAATGTAATATTCTTTCTGCACAATTCTTACATGGACTGTGTAACATCATATCAACCCTTTTCTTCTTAAATAATCTTCTACATCACATAAATATAATATTGCTTCCTGTGTATCCTGTTCCTTTATACTGACAATACCATCTGTATCTTTTACTGTGTACCTGTATTCTGATATTGGAAATCCATCTTTTGTTTCATTCTTTAGCTTTCGTTTTACTTTTGTTACAAAGTTTAATATTAATACTACAACCAATGTTATCACAATGCTTTCTAATGCCCCTATATGGCTTTTTATCAGCACATATGGAAGTATGATATAAATAATACATATAAGTTCTTCAAAATGCCCTACAAGCCAATTACGAGCCTGTGAAATAGTTTCCTTTGTAGAGCTTGCTACTGCTTCAAATAGTTTATTCATAGTTTCTTTAATCCTTTCATAAAATCACCCATCCCTGTTTTTAATGTTTCCAATTTTGTTTCAAGCCTTTTTCTATATGGTGGTGTTTTACATACTTCACATCTGTATTTGTTTTCTTTGTTGAAGAATGCACCGGCAAACTCTTTACATATCTCACAATTATGCTCAAATACTTCTTTTTCATCTGCCATAACATATACTTCTAAATCTACACACCCAATGCCACTGCTTTCATTTTTCTTTATGCTGTAGCTTATGTTTTTTGAATTGTTCTTTGCAACAATGTTTGTTGATATCCATTTACAACATTCAAGGTATGCCTGTTTCATTGTTTTAGCTTTGAACTGTTTGCTTATAATCCTTTCTGTTATTAACATTTCTTAATCCTCCGACAGCTCCTGTTTTGCTTCTACTGCACTTCTATCTGCAAGCTCATTTAGTGGATCTCCGTTATGTCCTTTAATGTGTACCATATTTATCACCATTTTCTTTTCATATACGAGCTTAAACATCTTTTCCCATATTTGTTTATTCTTTATCGGCTTATCTTCTTTTGTTTTCCATCCATTCTTGTACCAGTTTAAAAGCCAACCTTTTGTTATAGCATTCACAACATATGCGCTGTCACAATACACTGTCACCTTTTTTGCTTTACTCTTAAAGGCTTTTACTAATGCCATATATACTGCTGTTAATTCCATTTCATTGTTTGTTGTATTTCGTTTATTTCCTTTTGTTACACTTGTTTTATATCCGCTGTCACACTTTACAAGTTCAACAAAACTCCATCCACCTACACCCGAGTTTCCACTACAAGCACCGTCTGTATAAAATATCAGTTCTTTCATTCGTTTGTTCCTTTCTTTGCATCCGCTTTAATGTCTGCATATAACTTTACAATAATCTTCGCAACCAACTCCCATAATGTTTTGCCATATACTGTTCCAATCCAATCATGCTTTTCCCTTACTTTGATACAACAACATGAATAGAATACAAACTTTCTTGTTTCATTAAGCTGTTCATAATATGGCATAAAACTCTGTGTTCTGTAGTTATACCTTATACAGATTCCTTGCATTGCTTTTTCTAATATTTCAAGTGGTGCAATTTCTGTTTTTGTATAGTTCTGTTTTTCAAGCATCTTTGCAACTGGTTTTACTTTCCAAAGAAAATTGTTTAACACTTTTATGTTCTCCTGTTTTGTACAGTCTAGGTTTAAAATCTCTTCTGTTTTCATATTTTGTTCCCCTTAATTAAAAAAGGCAAGAAATAGAATACTTCCTACCTCCTGCCTTTTATCAACATCTATGCAACATTTGTTTTATTTATTTGTTTGTTTTAGATTTCCCAATCATCATCTTCATCATCCTCTGCTTCTTCTGCTTCGGACTCTGCATCAGCGGCTTTCAGAAGTTTCACATAAGCATCTGCTTTCATCTTTGTTTTTGCTTTGATACCACGCTCTTTACACATTTTGAAAAGCTCCATTGCTGTTTTACCCTCATACGGGTCTTTCTCTTCTTCATCCTCTGTATCCCAGTCATCATCCTCGTCCTCTACTGGCTCTTCTTTCTTAGCCTGTTTCTTGGATGTTGCTTTAGCTTTCTTTGTTTCTTTCTTAGGCTCTTCCTCATCAAGTTCACCTCTGTCAAACTTTTCAAGAATCTCAATCAGTGCATCTTTCTTTCTTGATTTACACTTAGAAGAGATTCCTCTTGCACAACACATCTTGTAAAGGTTTGCCGCTGTCATATCTGTATAATCAAAATCCTCGTCCTCTGCTTCTGTTTCAGCTTCTTTTGTTTCCTCTTCTGTCTCTGGCGCATCCATTTCAACACCATCTTTAAGTCCTGTTTCAAGAACTCTTGCTGTTACCTTTGGAAGTGCTTTAAGAATTACAAGGATTTTATTTCCCGCAACTGCTACTTCTCTTGTAAGCATTGGATAACGTGAACCAATCTCACAAATGTTTTCTTTGTTCTTTCCCTCAATGATTTCTTTTGCCGCTTCATAAGCTGTCCAATTCTTTGCCATTTTTCTTTCTCCTTTTCTCTTTCACTTTGTTTTCTGAATCTGTTTTGTTCTTTTGTTTACTCTTAAATATTAACATATATTTTTGTTTTTGTCAATACATAAAAACAATTTATTTATTTTTCTGCTTCACACTCACATGTTTCTGCATGTTCTACAAGTCCAACTGCTTCACATGCTTCTAAAACACAATCAAGCAATGCAATTAAACCATCTTCATCAAGGATTCCTAAACTGCCTTTAAGGAATACCTTTGTTTCTTTTCCATCCTCTTCTGTTACAAGCTGTTCTGCAACACTGTATCCTACTTTGTTTGTTTCACTGTTGTATGCTTCTGAAATCACAACATTTCTTCTGTCCTTAAAACGCTTTGAGGAAAGTTCTCTGAAAGTTAATCTTCCCATTCTTCTCCACCTCCCTCTTCTCCGTTGTCTGGTAACTCTAATACTGCCATAAACTTAAGTATGATATATTCTTCATCAACCAGTGAACAAATGTTATCTAAGTTTACATTTTCCACAAGTGACTTAAATGGAATTGTTGCATTTCCATCTTTATCAAAGTTAATTGCTCCAATCGTAAACATACCTAAATTTACTGCCTTACTTGTAGCTCCTTTTGCATGTAAAGTAATATCATTGTTTAATCCTTGCAATAATTCTACACTTGTTAAGATTTCATCATATCGGAGTTTAAACTTAACTTGTACTGTTTTGTTTTTTCCAATAGTTAAACCCTCAAAAGTTGCTATTCCTTTTTGTTGTAACTTTCTTTCCACTATTTTGTTTTTCTCCTTTCTGTTCTAAACTTCTGTTCTTGTTTTCTTCTTTCCTGTTCTTTTTGTTTGAAATAGTTATTTCTTGCATTTATGTTATGTTTTACTTTATTAACATCTATACCTTGTATAACATCAATACCACCTATAACATCTATGCCTTGTTCTATATTACTATTTCTGTTTGAGTTAGAATCATTTAAGTTATTCAACTTATCTGTGTTGGGCATGAAGCTAACAGCTTCAGAACCCCCTCTTTCTTTCTCCCCCTTATTATATGATTTGTCAAGAGGTTTGTCAATACCTTTCTTTGATATTTTATACTTTTTTAAGAATTCACTGTCTTCTTCCTCTAACTTACTTAATACATCACGTTCTACAAGCTCCCTATATTCCTGTATATCATCTTCTTTTATTGCAACCCATACTTCATCCCTGTTAATGAATTGAAAGGCAAATAAGGGTATTTTATGGGCTTCTAAAGCATGATGTTCTAATACATGCAAGACACCTTGTTTAATGCTAAAACTTTCATGGTCTGTACTTTTTAATTCACAAAGGAAGTGTCTGCTTTCGCCATCACATTTCTCTATCCATCCAGAACCACTATTACGCGTAGGCTTTAAACCTAGCCTGTGCATAACTTCTGCTTCATTCTTTCTATACCACTTTGTACTACGTTTATTCATGTTTTGTTAGCTCCTTACACTGTTCTTTATATTTACAAGTCTTACATACAGCAGTGTATCTTTTACCATAAGATTTACCGAAACACTCTGCTAAATCTCCAAGCATTTGTTTTGTAATATGTTCATTTGTACAATCCGCATTACAACAATAGCGCATTAAACAATCATCACATAATGTCTTTTTCTTTTCGCATCTCTCTTCATCACTTATATTACTTGGTTTCTTATCTTTGTTTTCCCAACTTACTACTGTTTCCAAAACATCTACAATTTCCTGTGCTGTTATAACATCAATATTAGCATATCTTGTTTTGGTTTCATATACCATTTTAATGCTACCTTTTACTTTGTTTGCAAGTTCCTGTACATCATATTCTTTTTCAATCTTCATTTTCTTCTCCATCCTGTTCTTTTAGTTTTTGTTTTGTTAATGCTTCAAGGTATTTGATATAACCTAAACCAAGTCTGTGTGTGCTTTTTGTTCTGTAATTCTTTCTTGCTTCATTGAATTCTTCTGTTCCAAACAAATCACGAAACCTTGTTTCTGTTTGCACTATAACATAACTGTAATTATCTTTTCCATTTAACATTTATTCTCCATACCTCCATTCTAAAAACTCTAATCTTCTTAAAATAGCATTTCTAAGATTTAAGCGCGCACATTTGTTGAGTTCTTTAATGCATTCTGCCATGTATTTTCTTAAATCATTTATTTCTGCTTCTGTGATATTGTATTCTTCATACTTCATTTTGTTCATATCCCCATTCTAAGTGTGCTACTATATACATCTTCTTTATAATATCCTTTCTAAGGCTCATATATGCACTTAGATTGAACTTTTCTTTTTCACTAATGCATTTTATTATGTAATTAATTAAATTATCTAATCTGTCCTCTACAGTATGATAGTCATTACAATACATATTCTTAGTATTCCATTTCTTTATTGGACAGAATTCACAACGATTATTGCCCCAAATTGACTGTACAGCATCAGCAACATAACAAGCGGCACAATTAGCATTCATTAACAAATCATTCTTTTCTTGTTCTGTTATTTGTCCTCTAACAAATAAATTGAATAGTGCAGTTCTTTTTAATTGTGAAATATATAATGTTTCTATTTGTTCTGTATTTGTTTTATAATATTCAATAGATTCATTTGTTCTACTTGCAAATACTTTTAATACTTCTTCCCAGAGCATTACATGTATTTCATTATACCTTTTTAATATGTTTTGTTCCATGTTTGTTTTGCCTCCCTATTGTACTTTTGTTATTTCTCCTACACATTTACTAACATATTTACAACCTAAACAGCTAAAGAACTGGCATTCTCTTCCACAGTCTTTATATTTGCATGTTAAACAATTACCATTCCTACATTCCCATTTTAAACATGGAATATTATTATGCCTTTTTAACAAAATATCTATTTCGCCTTTTATTCTTTCTATGTCTTTCTGTGATGGTTGTTTATTTACCATTTGCTTACCTCTTACTTTCCTATTCACCTTTTATAATTTGTTTTGCTAGTTTACCAATGAATTGTTTGTCCATTCCATTCAGCCTACTAAACAAATCAAAACCTGTTGTTCCATCAAAGTCATAGAAAACATATCCATACTGTGTATATATTCTAATTGTTTTCTGCGAATATGGTTTCTGTTCTTTTACAAGCTGTTTAGCTATTTCATCAAACTTTTTATCACTCCACTTGGGTCTATCTTCTTCATAATACAAATAACTATGTATTAAAACAACTCTTTGTAAAAAGTCTATTTTTAGCTTATCTGTCCAATATGCTGGAAAAGTATACATTATTTATTCCACCTCTATCACATACATTTTTGAATCTAAATCAAACGATACGCCTTTTATAAATTTTACTTTTATGCCATCCAATACACTTAACGACATATCAATAACTTTTACTCTTTTACCTGTTGGAAATTCAACTAATACTTTGTCATAATTTCCATACATAAACCCGGCTATAAATTGCGTTAATGTATCTATTTCAATTTCTTTACACATTGCTTACTCTCCTGTTCCACTCTTCTATTACTTTGTCAATAGAACTTGTTGCTATTTTTTCTTGTGATATCCCTTTTTGATAAAGATTGTCTGTTCTTAAATGGGTTCTAACTCCACATGATAAACATACAACTTGCACACCATTTTCTACAAACAAAACCGCTTTACCTCCACAAAACGGACAAGGCTTTAATGCTGAATTAATACTTTCCATTTGTTCTATACCTCCATCATTTCATCAAAGCATTCTTCTAAATGTTTACATCCCCTACAATTTCTCAATTTACATTCATTGCAATTTTCTGGTATACACAATTCTATTCCAGCAAAACAACAATGAAAATCATCACATCCTTTTATTATTGCTTTATTTATTAACACCTGTTTTATTTCTTCCTGTTCTTTTTTCTTTGCTTCTTTTCTGCATGATTCATATATATCATTCATCTGTTATATCTCCTTTGTTATTATATTTTCTTCTAATCTGTTTAATCTTCTTATTTGTTTTATATCACTGTTCTCTTGTTTACATTTAATACTATAATACATTTGTTATTATATGTCAATAACTATTTTAAAAACTTTTTATGTTATATGTTTTATAAATATAAGCTGTATAGCTTTATAAAGAAAAATATATATATAAATATATATACAAAAAGAAAATTTCATTTTAGAAATTTATTTGTTTTAAAACACCGTTTCTTTTCTGGTTTCAAATCTTTTTTCCTTAAAATATTACATTCCATATTCTGACCCTCCTATTTAACGATTTAAGACACTTTATGCTTTTACCCTATACTTTTATTACTGAACTATATAAACACGCTAGAAACTTAAAATACAAGCTCTAATAGGTATAATAAAAGGTAGCTTTTTATGCTACCTTAAATTCTTCCCTAAATACTTTCATATATTTGTTATTACCAAGTCTGTATTTATTAAATGTATTAATTGTATCAGCTCCTAATCCTTTAAATACTGCAATCTCTAACAATGTATTAATATCAATTCCAGCTCTCTCGAGTTTTGTTACTGCCATAATACATCTATAACTAAATGTTGCTCTGATTCCATTTGTTCTAGCCTGTGTTCTTAATTCTTCGATAAAATCAACAAGCTCTGTATTTCCCTTTGCAAGGTCAAGCTCTATTCTTCTATCATAGTCAAACTTAATTGTTACGAATCTATCAAGTGTTGCTTGGTCAAGAACTAGCCTCCCTGTATACATTTCATCAGCACCACTTCCAACAGTATTTCCTGCGGCTACCACTCTAAAGTTTTCATGTGCTTCTACTCTACCATTAGGGAATTCGAAATATCTATTTGCAAGTGCCGCATTAAGTAAAACTAACACTTCTGGAATACTTGCATCCATTTCATCAAGGAAAAATAAACCACCTTTTGTAAATGCTTTGTAAAACTCTGTTTCATGGTAAACTCCACCCGCATCAATGAATCCTGTTATTTTGTATTCTTGCTGTACGCTGTTTGTGAAATAGAAGTCTAAACCTAAATCCCAAGCAATCTGTTCCAAAGTGAAGTTCTTTCCTGTTCCCGCATCCCCTACAAGGTAAACTGCTTCATTCTGCTCAATACAAGTTTTAATTAAATTGTATTTCTCATGTCTGATTTCTTTTTCTTCTTCAACTAATGGAATTTCTTTTACTGGTTCTTCCTTTTTAGGTTTTACTACTGGATGAATAAGCTCTACAGATGTTTTATTTGTTTTACTTTTTCTTCCCTGTGTTTTAAGCTCATTTGTTGTTCTGTTTTCTGAACGGAAGTTTTCTGGTTCTTTATACTGTGTTCCGTTTCCATTTTCATCAAATGTATAATAGTAAAAGATACCTTGGATTTCAAAAACATAAATGCCATTCTTCTGCATTTCTCTGATTTCTTTTGTATGTTTTCTAAATGTCCTTTTTAATGTTACAACACCAAAATCTTTTTTTGTTCTGCACTCCACATGCATATCGTCAATCTTTGTTACACTTTCAAGTGTTCTTCCTACCATCACTTTTAATCTCCTTGTTTGTTTTGTTTGACTTATTTGTTTGTTTCCTCTTTACGAACATTATATTACTACATCCAAACAAATAAGTCAATAGTTTTGTTTTAATTTATTTTGTATTTTTCAACATTTGTTATTTCCTGTTCATCAACAATTCTTGGAACATAATATTCACCTTTATATAGATGTTTCACCTCATTCCAATTTGTGCACCGACCATATCCATGACCAAAATGTTTACAATCTTCTAATCGTTCAATTAATGCAAATACAATTCTTCTAAACATACTTGGATGTGCTAAAGGAAAGGCAAGTTGTTTTAAATTCATACGCTGTGAACTATCTTTTACTTTTATTCTAATATCAATGTAACCCTTTGATTTTCTGCTCATTGTTACAACACTAGCAAACACATTACATCGCATTCCTTGTTTTTCTAGCTTATCCACAGCCTGTAAGAACTTTACACTTTCACACATCATTGTTTGTGTTGATGTTGCACCACTATAACCAAAATCTTTTGTTATGTTTACAACTTTTTGTTTCTGCACTACTCTTTTGTTATTTACCATGTTTGTTGGAATGCCTTGTAAATATCTTGGAACACTACACTGGAATCCCGCAATGTCATAGAATGTTTTATTTCTATATCCATTATTATTTACATTTACCTTTACATCCAATTTATTTTTTAACTGTTTTGCTCCGTCTTCCCAACCATGAAACAAAAGTTCCCTTGCTTCTTCCATTGTATATGTGCCTGTAAAACGATAATCATTATTATCAGAAGTATGATACTTTTGGTAGAATAATGTTCTTTCTGTTGTATCAATGTAATTAACAACATCTGCTATTGAATTAAAACTAATATTTACGTTGTTGTTTATTTCTGTTCTTTTCATCTTTATTTCTCCCTGTTTGTTTACAATTACTATATTACACTACTTGTTTTATTTTGTCAATAACATTTCTGAAATACATTTATCCCTATGAATACAGCAATAACAACCATAATAGCAACACCATTTACAAGGCTCTTTGTCGCACCTTTTGACTAATGATTCTCCGCATTGCCACTCCGCACAAGGTCTGTTATTATTTTTAGCAATTAGTTTTTTGTAACATTCAATAAAATTGTTTATTTCTTTTTCTGTTCTTAATTCCATACATATCACTCCTATTTTGTATACTATCCGATTTGTTTCTGATAACAATATAACACAAACAATATAACATGTCAAATACTTTTTATAACAAAAAAAAGGAACGCTTTTGTACGTTCCCTTAAATGTTTCTTCTTTTAATTTTTGTTTTGTTTTAGGAATGAATCCATACATAGCAATACAATAGCTATCTGCAATATCATCATTTATTTTACACGGTACTTTCTCGCCGCCTATTTTAACGTTTATAACGCCTTTCTTGCCCCTACCTTTATATTCCTCGGCTATATACTTTAAAAGCCCTTTCTGCTTCAAATAAAGAATTGTAGGGTACTTGTTAGGATTTATTCCATATTGGTTCTCTTTTGGTTTATTTGTTCCAATTACCTGTGTTTTCCAACTACTAGTTTCTACACTATAAACTTTTATATTATGTTTTAAAAATACATCAAGTATTGTTACAATCAATCCACCTGTTGTAATTAAATACTGTGAGCTCATATGTCCACCGCTAAACGTTCTAATTCGCTCTATAATACATTTTATTTCTATAGGCTTATATTTCCTTAATAGCTTATCTAAAATGGATTCTATAGCACTTCTAAGAGCTTTACGCTTATCATAGTTATTTTTACATCCATCAAAGTTTACACTATACATTTTAATTAACTTTTTATCTTCTAACACTGTTATCCCAGTTCGTGTATAACTTTCATCAACTCCTACTACAACCATGTTCCATTATATACCTTTCCTTTTTAGCTTTTGCAAGTTTCTTTCTGAACTCTATTTTATCCTCCCTTGTATTCATCTTTGTATCATTACATTCGCAAAATTGAATTCTTTTTATATGCTCAGAAATCCATGTACTTTTTACAAGTTTAAATGTTTTAAGATTTTGATTATATAAAAGATATTGGCTATTCACTTTTCCACAATACAGAATTGTATATGCATGTTCTTCTGATTTTAATTTGAATAGCGTTCCAATTTCTACTCTGTTACAATCACTACAACCCATTGTTTTAAGTTCGCTGTCCTTTTTAATACTTCCAACAATATAATCTCTCCTACTAGACATGCATCTGTATCTGTATCGGTTTAATATTCCCTCTTCTTTTTCAGCTTTGTTTAAATAGCAACATTCTGCACAACCCATTTTCCTCATGCCTTTAACCACTCCAAACATTTTTCTTTGCTTGTAAATACTGGGTAAATATCCCTTTGTGTTTTTCTGATGCCAGTATCTATTGTACTGTTAATGCATAGAAAATTTTGTTTATAGCTTTCTATGTTTTCTTTTTTATCTGTTACGCATTTAATAGGTTTTAGATTGTATAATGTTTCTTCTTTCCTAACTATGCATTCTTTTACAATACATTTTAAAACAATATTTTTCTTTGCCTTTTCCCTTTTACTTACAAACACAAGAAAACATTCCTGTTCTGGTAGTAGCCTTAAATAAGTTTTGTATATGTTCTGCATTCCTTTACACTCCTTTGTTTCACACTCCATGCAATCTAAATATGTTACACGGAGTGCATACGCCTTACAATATTTTGCCATTAATTAGGTAGTAACCTTTCTTTTGCTTTTCCATAACATACGTCTTTCATGTTACATTCTTCTGCCATCTTACAATTATATCCTGTACATTTCCTATGCCTTTGTACGAGTTTGTTTTGTTCTAATAGTTTTGTTTTACTTTCTTGTATTCTTTCTAATCTTCCAATGTACTGTGCAATTTCACTTGGATTATATTCGTAGTGGTATACTTTAAATTCCTGTGTATTTTTATCATCACATAAAACAATTCCATGATGTATTCCTGTTAAGTACATATATAACTGACATTGTTTTCTTCCACTTGCATGATACTTTTGTTTCTTAAATGTAAATGTATTTACGCTTTTGATTTCAACTATATATGGTATCTTTTTAACACTTTCATCATATACGCTCTCAAGCCTGTAATCCTCTGGTATTTCGCATATAATATCAGGAGTATAGGATAAGTCAAATTCATCAGCAAAGCGGCTATAATCACAATCTAAAGGCTTACACAACCCACCACGTATAAATAACCTTTGCCACTTTTCATGTATCGCATCACCCTCACTAAATATTCTTCTTAAGCCAACTGGTACTTGCTCACCTTGTAGCTGTTTATAGAATAACGATAACACTTGCTGACGTATACAAAACTTATCATCTGATACAATTACTGCACTAGCATGTAAACCTTTTCTTTCTGTTGTCTCTGCTCCCCTTGTCATTACACTTTTAAGGAATTTAAGTTCTTTTGGAATATCCTTGTCTAAATAAAATAAACCATTCAGCATTTGTTCTATTTCTTTTTCTTGTGTGCTTTGAATCTTTGTAAATGTTTTGTCTGCATCCTTTTTAATATCATCTACTATTCCCATTTTATTCTCCTTGTTCTGAAATAGATAATATGTTTGTTTGTTTCAAACCAGTGGTAGTACAGAACCTTGTTCTTGCTTGCTTTTCTGTTTCAGCATAACAAAAGAATTTATGTTCTGCACTTCCACCGCTTGTATATGTTCGCTTAAATACTATACAATAAAATATCACTCTAACATTTCCTTGTATTTTTTCTTGTGTTCATCCATGATTTCTTTTCTAACAGAATCAAGGTCTGCAAAATCAACAAAACCACGTTCATAGAATAATGGGATTTCACAGCTCTGCATTGGATTACAAACTTTGCTTTTTACTACTTTGACTTTCATAATCATTCCTATACGCTCTTTCGCTTCTGTGTTGAATGGATTGTGGTTAGGAATTTCAATATAACCTTTTCTTGCTACTTGTATTCTAAGTGACGCACTATGTTTTAATTTATGACCGCCCGGAGTTTGTATATTATCTCCAAAAGGTAACGCATTCATTTTATCACGAATCTGGTTAATAAATATAACTGTAGTTCCTGTCTGTTCTATTACATCCTCAAGTGTTGGTAAATACTTATCCATAAGCCTTGCAACTCCACCGATACGCATTTCCTGTTCACTGTCTGTGTTTACCGCTTTTCTTATTTTGTCTATATCATCCTTTGGTTGCATTGACGGTACACTATCAATCATAACAAGCGGAATTCCCTCTTCTGCAAATCTTATCGCCCTGTTAAATGCTTTTTCTCCATATCTCGCTCTATATACAATCATTTGTTTTGGTCTGTTTCCGAATAATTTTGCTCTTTCTCCATCAAACGTTCCCTCAATCGGAATATCTAAACACATATCATGCTGAGCGCATAACTGATATCCTAATGTTGTTTTTCCAGCACTCTCTGCACCAAATATCTCTATTACTCTTCCTTTAGGAACTCCACCACCAATAATATTATCAAGGTCAACAAGTCCTGTACTCCATCTTGGAATCTTAAGTGCATCCGATTTGCTTCCTAAGCTGTAAACACTTCCTTTTTCCTTTTTATCAATCTCCGACATAAGTTTTAATATTCCATCTTTATTCATTCCCTTTTCCATGCGTGTATTCCTCTCTTCCTGTTTTAACCATATTACACAATGTTATGCCAATTTCAATATATCTTTTTTCAACAACCCCATCTGCTGTGAATTTTGTTTCGCAACGATTAACTAATTCATCAAACTTGTCAAGATACCATTCTGCTTTCTTTAAATCCTCTAATTTGTTTTTGTATTTGTGCCGCCATACATATTTATAAACATTCTGTACACAATACTCTGCGGTTCTTTTTGCTCCGAATGTCATAATCATTGCGTCAATACATTCAATGCTTGTTCTTTCTTTATAGTGGTCTGGATTAATATTATCGTGTTTATTATATTTTGTCTCTTCCTTACAATCTCCACAATCATTCATACTTGCACCAAAACAACTATTACATTCTTTATTTTCTTTTTTCATTTGTTTTACCTCGCCATTAATGTACTATTATATTTTACTACTCTGCTCATATATTTGTTTTTATTAAACTCTAGCGCACCCTGTTCTTTTAAAATATCAATTACCCTTGTTGTAACGCTTCTTCCTTTACATCTGTCATAGAAATCATCATATGATTTAAACACACCCTTTCTGCGCTCTTCTTCTATGGTTTCTGCGGCTTTTTCTCCTATACCCTTAATAATACTCAACCCTTGCTGTATAACGTCCTCTCCATCCATTTTACGCAATGATGTTTTAGATGAATAATTAACATGGGGTAACATAACCACAGCACCATCTTTTACTGCAAATTGTGAATACTTAAAAATATCTGCGTCATTATCTGCATACTTCATTTTAACATACCAAAACTGTGTTGGGTAATGTACCTTATAATACATCTGGTCAATACTTATTAATGCGTAGCCAGTGCTATGACCCTTGTTGAATCCATAGATTAGCATACTCGCCCATATACTATTTGTTTGTTCTTTTGTTAATCCCTCTTGCCTACATCCTCTGAAAAAATCTTTTTTCATTTGTTCAATAATTGGAATGTATTCCGGTTTTGTCAAGTTCTCCGCTTTCTTCATAATCTTGAGCATATCAAAACTTTGTTGCGGAGTTAAGTGTCCAACTTTCTGTGCTACTTCAACTGTTTGTTCTTGGTATAACATTGTTCCATATGTTTCTTGCGTATATTTATAATATGGTGTATTCTTATCTACTTTATCAGAAAGTTTGTTATGTGCGTATGTTTCATGCATATGCAACTGTAGTGGTGCTGGTCTGTTTAGCGCATTCACCGCTATAATGTCATTAACACAATCACACTGAATCATATCGAGAATCTTTTTAGGTGCTGACTTCTCCATCTGGAATATTCCATCTGTTCTTCCCTCTCTGAATCCCTCTATAACTTCTTCGCTTTCCTCATCCTCTTCTGTTATCTCATGCCCTGTCTTTTCTCTTAGCTCACGCATTTCTGACATTGTTTTAAGTCCTAACATATCAAACTTTACACAATTAATATGTTCTAAATCATCTTTATCAAAACAACTACTTAATGCTCCTGTTTTTCTATCCCTCATAATAATACAAGTATAATCACTTATATCTGTTCCAACTACAGCGACTCCCGCCGCATGTTTTCCTAAATATTTTATCTTTCCATACAGTTTCGAGAAATGTTTTATAATGTTGTCATACTTCTCATTAAACTCTTCTGTTCTGTATCCATTCAATAAATTATTCATATTCAGTTCATCATCTACTATGAATCCCTTAATGTATGACTTAATTTCTGCAATTACTTTTTTGTTTTCATCAGCTTCAAACCAATCAACGTCTTTTGTTGTTTTTAAGTTACAAACACTTGCTAAATCATTCACGAGGTTATCAACTCCATACATGCCATAAGAACAAATTTGTATTGCTTTGTTTGGATATTTGTTTATAACATAATCAATTACTTCCTGTCTTCTATCTCGCTCGAAATCTAAGTCAATATCCTACCTTAGTCGTTTGTTTCCAATCTGTCAAGGCTAGACTATATCTTCCACTTCTGTGGCATTCGCACTTCGAATGGTGCTTATCTCCATCCTACTCTTGTTACTCTCTTCACAAATTAGTCGTTACACCTTTATATGCTTTTGCATACACTTGGCACGGTATTCCCTCAATCTCACCAATACTGGTTTAGGGTTTCTTAGTCAGATTATTCGTCTATGGTCTATGCCCTATTATCCTGTTGTAACATTTCAATAAGGAGTCTTATTTTTCTGATACCGTTAGCATACTATAAATAGTATACACCATTAAGCAATGTTCACGAATGATGCCCAATTAAGTTTAGGCAATGACTTCTTTTCCTTACGCATAAATCTACTGAAATCTAAGTTATATTTTATGCTGTCAACTTCTGTAATTCCTACTGCATAAGCTACAAGGCAATTACAAACAGAACCTCTTCCTTTTCCTGTTTCAATTCCATTTTCTTTCGCCCATGTTATGTAATCTCTAACAATAAGGAAATAATCTGCAAACCCATGGTAATTAATTACTTCCAATTCTTTCTTACATCTTTTCCAATATTCTTTATTCCATTTGTTTCTGTTTTTCAATCCCTGTTTTGTTAACATTTCAAGCTGTTTCGCTCCATCTTCTGATATTTTAGGAAGTTCCAGCTCTAATCCATCTAATATATTTTCTTCCACTTTGTTATAAATTTCTTTCATATTGTCTACAAATCGTTCTGCCATTTCCATAGGTCTTTTAAACTTCTTTTTATAGATTTTTGCAAACCGTTCTGTTATTTCATATTCTGTAGGCATGTATCTTTCACTGTATGTTCTTTTTACATCCAATGTTGTTTTTCCAATTTCATGCATTTTACAATATGTATCGAAATCTTCTTTACTTCCAAAATGTGAATCACTTGTTAGAATACATTTTATTTTCTTCCTTTTTGCCATTCCCATAAGTTCATAGTCTGTTCTTTGCTGTGTACCCTGTGAATCTATCTTATATGGCTGTATTTCAACATATAAATCATCTTTGAAGATTTCCTTAAACTTATCTAACAAACGCTCTGCTGTGCTTCTATGACCATTTAAAATGGCTTGTGATGTTGCACTAGCAATACAAGCTGTTGTACATATAAGTCCATCTGAATATTTTTGAAATAGCTTGAAATCAACTATTGGTTTATAATAGAATTGTTTTGTGTTTGCTTCTGTCATAATGTGACATAGATTTTTGTATCCTTGCAAATTCTTTACAAACAAATTCAGATGATAGCTTTTTCTCTGCGGATTTTCTTTGTTGAATTTTGGTTGAAAATATATTTCACATCCCATAACTGGTTTTATTCCAACTTCATTACACGCTTGATAATGTTTTATTAATCCACTGATAGAACCATGGTTGCTTACACCTAACGCTCTATATCCTAATTCTTTTGCGTGTTTTGCTAACTGTTCTGGCTTACCGAATCCGTCAAACAATGAATATTCGTCATGCCTGTGCAAATCAAAAAAATTTCCCATTCTTCTTTCTTCCTTTCTGTTCTCTACTTTCTACTTAATTATAACAAAAGGGGCTGAAAAAATCAACCCCTATGTACAACTTTATTTTACTGTTTTCTGTTTAATAACTTCCTCAATCTCTCCAACTCTTCTTCTTGTTTCATTAATAGAATTATGAATCTCTTTAATTCTACACTCAAGCATTTCTTCAATGTTAAGTAAACGCTTATCGAATTCTGTATTTATTTTGTCAAACTGATTCCACATATTTTGATTAAGCGCATCAAAAGAATTTTCAATTCTGCTCTTCTCTAATGCCTTTTTAAATCCTCGCTTCTCTGCTTTTCTGATTTCTTTTTCATATTTTGTTCTTTTAATAAACATAAATTTATTCCTCCCAATCGTCCTCTTCTTCATCCCAGTCATCAGAATCATTTTCTTCATCCGCTTCTTCCAAAAGGTCAATATAATATTCTTTTGATTTCTTCGGTTTACAATCAATGTCACGCTCTTTACACAACTTATAAAGCTCCTGTGGCTTCATGCTTTCATAGTCATTTGTTTCATCCTCTTCTTCATCCCAGTCATCTGTTTCTTCGACTTTTGTTTTAGCTTTTGTTTTTGTTTTGTTTGATTTCTTCTTAGGCTCATCCTCTTCGTCAAAATCTTCATTATTATCAGATGGATATGCCTTATCAATGTATTTTAAGATTGCTGAATCAGACAATGGCTTTACTTTGTTATTTCTAAATTTTGCTTTATCTAATGGAATAACAGAATATGTTGTGTTCTGACCTTTACCAATTCTCTTAATCTCATAATCTCTATCAAGAAGCGTTCCATATGTTTCATACAATGAAGCAAGTGCTGGAACTGGTGAACAATTATTAACTGCCGCCATTAACAGTTTTACTTCTTTGCTTTCGTAATCATAGACACTCCAAAGGTACATTTTTCGTGTTCTCAGATTTTCATCTTCGCAATATTCACAAATTCTGCCAAATTCCTCTTGGCATGGAACATTTACACCTAAAGCAAAACTGTCATGGAACTTAATTTCCAAACCATCTTCCATATCTGTTAAAAAACGAACTCTTGCTTTAGAATCCTCTTTAAAAAACATAAATTTTCCTTTGCTTGTTCCACTCTTACTAATTTCGCTTTTAATGTCCGATAACTTAATTTTTCCCATTTTGTTTTCTCCTTTTATTCTTTTGATATGTTTGTTTTATACTCGCCGATTTCTACTGCACAAAACTGTTTTGGATTTATGATATAACCACCAAACTCTATATATGCATTTACATCTTTAAGGTAACATTGTTTTATAACGTCTGCTATATTACTAACTGAATCTTTCACAACTTGTTTTGCCTGTTTTACAAGTTCTGTTAAAAGCATTTCATCAAAGCTTGCTTTATCTTCGTCACGCATAAATCCGAATTTTGTTTCGTATTCACTACAAATCAGTTTGTACTCTTCACTCTCTTCATTATACTCTCCCTGTACAACTCTGTCAATCGTTAATTTTTCAAGCGTATCTTTGTGATATAAATTCATTTTACAAGTTACTTTATATTTCAGCACCATGCTTTCTAATCCTCCTAGAACGCTTTTTAGCGGCTTTTATTTCTTCCTCTGACATTTCCCCTACATCCTTTTTATCAACTGGATAATCAAAGCGTATCACGTTAAAAAACCGCTTTAAATATTCTGTTCCTTTTATCCCGCATTCGTCATTATCCAATGCAGATATTACTGTTTTAATTCCTTTTTGTTTTAGTTTGTTCACTTGTTCATCTGATATATGCCATCCTAATATTGCAACAACATTTTTTATGTGTCCTCTTGTTTTAAGACTTAAATAATCCATGTATCCCTCGCATATATACGGAATGCAATTCTCTTCATATGTTCCACATAGTGTATCACGTTTTCTGAATCCCTCATTGTATAGGTACTTTCTTTTCTTTTCAACATGCGGGTTCATTGTTCTCCCTACCCACCCCATAAACTTTCCATTGTCTAATATTGGAAATATGAATGGATACGCAACATTATAATTGTACTTACACTTTGAAACATTTAATGCACGTTTGCTAAATCCTCGTTTCTCCATGTATTCAATTATTTGTTTTTCATCCTTACTGTTCGCTTCATTCCAATCTGTTGTTTTCAATCCATAGTAATAGTCTTTTGCTTCAATCAACGCTTGCTTACTTTGCTTCTTTCGTTTCCTTTTAACCTTTATTTGCAACTTTTCTATTTTATCACTATGCAATATTTGTTCTAACAAACAGCACGCTTGTAAATCGTTTAACTCTGGGTGCGCTTTCATAACAAAATCTAATGCATTGCCTTTTGCTTCACAACCAAAACAAAAAAATGTTCCATCACCTAAACAGATTCGCATTGAGGGGTTTATATCGTCATGGAAAGGACATATAATATTAAACTCTGTTGTTGTTATCTCTTCAACAATTCCATAATAGATTAATACTTTCGCAAGTTCCTTTCCTCCATATGTTCTTATCATGCATTTTGTTCTAGCCTTTCTGTTCTGTTATCTTGATGTATGGCTCTGATATTTCAACATCACAACATTTTCCTAACTGTGCTTTATCCTCTTTATTTATTTTGCCTGTTTCATACATTCTATCCAACTTTGCTTCGTCCATACTCTCTTCAACATCAATGAACTTTTTAAACTTCTTCGCATCTACTCCACACTGTTTCAGATACTTAATAAGTCCATTCATATCATTTACTTTGTATGTTTTGTTTACGACTTCTTTGTATAGCTGTTTTGAAATGTTTTGTTTTAACTTTTCAAACTTCCATGTTAGCGTCTTTCTTCTAACTTTTGTTACTTTAAGCTTCACATGGTTTGTATAATAGTTCATACCATCTTTTAATTCAATGTCAAAAGTTTCTTCACCTTTTGGAAGATTCGTAAACATGAAATTTGTAACTGCGAGCTGCTCTTTCTTTCTCACTTCCGCATAATATTCGTCAAACTTCTTTTTCTCTTTCTGTGCTTCATACAATCTCCTAACACTCTGTTCTATCTGTGCTGTATTCATTCTTATGTTCTGTCCTTTCTTTATATTCTTTTACTGCCTGTCTCTGTGCATATAATACTGAATTAATATCTTTTGGATATGTTCTGACATTTACATCACGAATAAAAACAAGCTCATCAAATGTAAGCTCTTTTTCCTCTCCGACTGGTGTCTGCACTCTTACAAGCTCACGTTTTCTATTTACCCCTACAACTTTCGCTGTTCCCAACTTCTTTAAAAGTTTACCATGCTTTGTTTCGATAAATCTGACATAACAAATCATACAACCAACTTGTAAAACATTATCATAAATACGCTGTTCTTTCCTTGAACCATATTTCATTTCGATTTCTTCAAGTGTTGCAACTTCTCTCTTTTCTGTTTCCTCTGCGTTTGTTTTAACCTCTTCTGTTGCGACTGGTTCTTCAGCCTTTGTTTCTGTTTTTGTTTCAACCCATGCTTCTTCATCTTCATCAACACTTGTTTCTTGCTGTTTCTCAACAACACTTTCATTTTCATAAGCATTAAGTCTATCAATCAACTCCTGTTTTGTGAACTTATGTCCTTTGCTTTCCAATGTAAGCCCTCTGTTTCTTGACTGCTGTTTTAACTCTGCAACTTTCATTTCTTCAAATCTCATTTGCTTTGTTCTCCTTTTCTTTTTATGCCTTAATTATATTACTCTGCTTTTTCTTTGTCAATATTTATTTTAAAACAATTATACAGATAACTGACAACATATAAATCATTCCAAACAATGATAAACAAGCTATGATATCATTAAAATCCTGTCTTGTTATACCCCATTCTTTCCAAAAGGTTCTGAACACTCTTTTGAACGTTCTTACATTTCTTCTGATTTTTCTATGTAGCTTTCTGTAATTGTATGGTGTCATTTTTTTATCTCCTTTCTTTATACTCTTTCTACAGACTCCATGAAACTTCTTAATATTTGTACCTCTTCTTCATTTGTTAAAAGTTCCATATCCCAAAAGGCTCTTACATATCCATTGAAATGTGCTATATATTCATTTTTATACTCTGAAAATGTTTCACAAGAAATTAATCCTTTTTTATACTGCTCATATCTATGGTGAATTCTTCTAAGAATAAATGCTTTTCTCTCATCTATTTTGCTCATTGCTAATGTTTTCATATTCATATCTCCTTATTTGTTTTCTTTCTTGTTTCTAAAACTATATTAACATATGTTTTATTTGTTGTCAACATCAATTTCATAATTTTCTAAAAAGAAATTAATGTTCTCATTACATCACTATTCTTTGAATAATCTGTTTCAGCTGCTTCTGCTTTCAAATCAATATAACCGAGTGTTCTACGCTTATAATCATTTACATAGATTCTTTCGTATGTTCATTTGCTCCAATACTTAAAAACATAGTAATTACTTTCATCATCTTTATCTGTTCCACACCATGGATTTGTATTTCCATCTATCAATTACTGCTACCTTTGCATATCCTGTAAATTTCTTCATCTTTGTTATCTCCTTTTCTGTTTTGTTTGTTATCTCTTAACTTGATTTAATTATATATCAAAGGACTAATTTTGTCAACCCCTTAATTATGTTTTTATAACATTTCTTCTGTTTTTTTAAAACGTTTGTTTACATCTTTTTCATAGTATCCATACAAACAACATTGCCCACTATCCCATGTATCATAATACATCCCATTTACTACGGAAACAACATGGTTCGCAACATTTAAAAAAAATATTCCAGCTTTATGTTCTTTTGCGAAACTTTCAACTGTGGGTCTTTTTGAACCTTTTTTGTTGCTAATACCATGATATTCAAAACCATTATCTTTCAAATATTTTTCATAACATGATTTATCATTCGGCATACATTGTACATCTATTGCATATAAAACAAGTTCATTAAAAACTTCGACCCACGTTTTATTCATCACTTTTGTTAATGCCCTTACTACACAATCTCCATATTTGTCTTTTATGTCTTTTTTGTTTGGCTGATAATATTTGTATCTTGTCATTTGTTCTTCCTCCTAATTTGTTTTCTTTATTAATTGTTTACCTTTAACTTGATTATATTATAACACACATAAAACAAAAGTCAATACTATTTACAAAACTTTTTATAAAATATTTTAAAATAAATAA
>ERZ1034917.809-NODE-809-length-24458-cov-8.454247_pt1 | contig 24458 bp, 19 predicted proteins | sample MGYA00520605_ERZ1034917 | MGnify/ENA primary metagenome ERZ1034917 (study PRJEB33766, sample SAMN09781784) | gut metagenome | biome: gut microbiome | host: Homo sapiens | place: Madagascar | study: EMG produced TPA metagenomics assembly of the PRJNA485056 data set... | reverse complement strand
ATATAAAGCACAACGCTTTGCAATTAAACAACTTACGCAATTTTTTGTATAAATATAGAAGGAGAGACGGCCTCTGAAACATACAAGAAATTTAAAAACAAAAAAGCCGGGATGCTGAGTCCCGGCAAAAATCTGAAAATCAGGTTTTCGGAATAAGAAAACTTATCCCTTTATGGAAGAGGAATAAGAAAAATTATTCCTGTGTGATGGCTTCCGCGGGGCAGGTGCCGACGCAGGCACCGCAGTCAACGCAGGAATCCGCATTGACCTGGGCATGGCCGTCCGCCATGGAGATTGCTTCCACCGGGCAGGCGCCGACGCAGGATTCACATCCGACACATTTTTCAGGGTTTACTTTTGCAGCCATTTTTTCCTCCTTACGGTTTGTTCGATAGTTTCGGGAGCCGCTCACAGGAACGGCCATCCATAATCTACATGAATTTCCCGAAATGTCAAATCATCCTGAAATGAATCTTTGAAAATTGTGCGTTGTAAAGTTAAAAGCACGTCGCTAAGAGAGAAAAGTGCATTCAGTCTTACAAAATGATACTGATACGATTAATTTTACAAAAAGGAAGAAGCGTGCAAAAGTTGCACAAAAATGGTGCACCCGGTAGGAATCGAACCTGCAACCTTCTGGTCCGTAGCCAGACGCTCTATCCAATTGAGCTACGGGTGCTGTCTTCAGGAACTCTCGTTCACTGTCGATAGCATTAATATACATCACTCCTTGAAAAAGTCAAACGGGAAACTTAATTTTTTTCGTTTTTTGTGCGTTGTAAAGTTAAAAGTGATACTTGTCAAAGTAAACGCACAGGCAAAAAAGAAGAGGTGTGCGTTTCATCTGACAAAAAACGACTTATCCATCTTGGCATATTATGATTATTTTCTCAGAGAGGACCTCCCTGCGGACGTGAAGTAAAGAACCATCGCGTGGAGAGTCTGAAACCGGGGTATCATCGTATACCGAATCGTTGTATTGACCGGCGACAGTGCCAGCTGCATCATGTCTGCCCGAAGGAGAGGTATTATCGTCAATACAACACATGTTACCAGAGCAATGAATACCGTATGAAATTCCGGGAAGAACGTTGTCCGAAATTACAGATGACACCCTATGTGTGCAATGGCTGCAGGGAAGAGAACCGGTGTACGCTCAGGAAACAGTTCTATGTTCACGATACAGCGGAAAAAAACTATCGGAAAATGTTGGTGTGCTCACGCACCGGAGCCAGCATTACAGAAGCGGAAAGATTGTTTTTGAGTGAACGGATTGACCAGTAAATTCAAAAAAGACAATCCTTCCATCATATTCTTGCATCAGACGCAGATCAGATCACGGTGGGAAAAAAGACCGTGTATCGCTACATCAATGCCGGTTTACTTCGAACCAAACGCGGCGATATGCCTCGTTCCTGTTGAAACTTGTAAGACTAAACGCACGAAAACGATGTCCCCGAGACCTCCCAGAAAGCGTTTCTAAGACTAAACGCACTTCGCCTCTGCTCAATTCTCCCAAAAGTACATTTACTTTTGCAATTCACCTGAATCTTTGAAAATTAGGAACGGTTAATTTTTCCGACTCAGCGCGGAGACAGAAGTTTCAGCACGAAAGGACCGATCAGCAGCCACAAAACCGCTCCGGCGGCAAGAAAAGGACCAAAGGCGAACTTGCGGCGGAAACGTCCGCGTTTCCATGCGTCGAAAAGCAGCCAGAGCAGGGCGAAGAGACTTCCCGAAAACATGGCGAAGAGCGCTCCGAAAACACCGGTCAAACCCGCCGCGGCCATGAGGAATTTCACATCGCCCCAGCCGAGAGCGTCGCGTTTGAACATCAGCTTGCCCGCCCACGCGGCACAGCTGCAGAAAAGTCCGATCGCCGCAATCGAGGCCAGTGCAAGCAGGAACGCATGAAACGGCGGCATCTTCTCCGACGGCACGAGGAGACTCCAGAGGAGCGCAAGAATCATCGCAGAGTAAGTGAACTTGTCCGGAATAATCCGAAGCTCACAGTCGGTGCAGGTGCTCCCGACCGAAAGAACAATCAGAGTCCAGGGGATCAGAACTGCCACGGGTTCTCCCCCCCGGAGCGCAAGATATGAGGTGAAAGTGAAGAGGATTGCGGTCGCCAGCTCAATGAAAATGTAACGCGGCGAAATGGGTTGTCCGCAGCCTTTGCATTTTCCGCGCAGAATCAGCCAGCCCAGAATGGGAATGTTTTCCAGCAGCCCGAGTTTGTGTCCGCATTTCGGACACGAGCTCGGCGGCCAGATGATGGAGATTCCGCGCGGAATGCGCCACACGCAAGCGGTCGTAAAGCTCCCGAAACAGGCGCCGAGGATGAAGCTGTAGACAAGCCACAGAGCGGTTGCCGCGGCGCCGTACAGGGAGAGCCAGTCAAGTATTGCCGTTTGAAGAGAAGCGAGCATGGGAACATGCGGTCACTTTGCGAAAACCTGAACTTCCCAGAGAGAGTTTCCGTAATTTGTTCCGCGTTTGTCGCACTGAATGCGGACGAACTGCGCTTTTTCAGCAGGGAAAGTGATTGCTTCGGTCTTGCCCTTGCCTTCTTTCTGCTCGGAAACGGTCTTGAACTCCTTGCCGTCCACGGAGATCTGGACTTTATACTCCTTTGCGTAGGCATTCTCCCAGCGGAGAACGACTTTGCCGACTTCCTGAGCGGAACCGAGGTCGATCATGATCCACTGGTTGTCGCTGAATTTGGAGGACCAGCGGGTGTTGAGCTTGCCGTCGACCGCTTTTGCCGGTTCCACACCTTTCATCTGGATGGAGCTTGCGGTGGCGGTTTTGCCGAGGGCGAGGTTGGCTTCCTCTGCGGAAACTCCGATTGCCGCGATTGCGATTGCCGCGAGAATTGCTTTTTTCATCATTTTTCCACTCCTTGTTTCTGTTTGTTATTCACTGTACACTTCAAATTCAAAGACGGAATATCCGGCTTTGGTGAGACGTTTTTCACAATAGAGACGGACGAAGCGCGCCTGGGCAGGAGCAAACTTCAGTTCCTCGATTCCGCCCGCCCCGTCAGTTTTGACGGATGCATCCGTCCAATCTTTTCCATTCAAAGAGAGCTGAATCCGGTACTCTTTCGCTGCGGCGGTCTCCCAGAAAACGACGACGCGTCCGACAGTTTTGACGGATGCCAGATCCACCATCAGCCACTGTGGATCGGAAAAGCGACTCGCCCAGCGGGTGCGGGACTTGCCGTCGCATGCCCAGTGTGCATCGACTCCGAGATACTGGATGGAGCTCGCGGCGACCTTCCGGTTGAGCGCCAGATTCTCTTCCGCCTCCGCATGGAACATCACGAGCGTTCCGGAGAACAGAAAGAGAATGAGCATGGTTTTCATCATTTTTCAAAAACCTGGAATTCGCGGAACGAGTAACCGCCGTACTGCTGGATGCGGAACTGTCCGGTGAAACGCACGAACCGTGCGGGCTGAGGGGAGAAGGAGAGAGTCTCTTCTCCGCCCTTTCCATCGGTTTTATGAATGGCGTCAATCCAGTTTTCCCCGTCGCTGGAAAGCTGGATTTTATAATCAAGCGCCGCGGAGTTTTCCCAAACAATGACGACGCGTCCGACAGTTTTGACGGATCCGAGGTCGACTTTGAACCACTGCGGATCGTCTCTGTGTGCAGAGGACCAGCGGGTTTTTGTCTTGCCGTCGACGGCAAATTCGGAAAGCAGGTTCTGGTTTTCAACAGAACTTGCTTCGGCCGGACAGTTGAGAGCAAGGTTCGGCATTTTCGTCTGCGCAGCGAGTCCGAGGGCCGCAAAAAGCATGATCCACATCAGTCTCATAAACAATCCTCCATCATTTCAGATAGCATACCACATCTTCCGGCATTTTACAACCTTTTCGCGATAAAAAAAAGCGTATTTCTCCGCAAAAATGCTTTTTTTCATGGAATTTGTGGAATTTCTTCATGTTTTTTCCGGAAAGAACCGTTGCAAGCTCTTCTTTTATGGCTATATTACATCTTAAACAACTTATGAAAATAAAGGAGAGACAATCATGTACAAACTTCGTTTCAGACAGGTTCATCTGGACTTTCACACGTCGCCGATGATTCCCGGGATCGGGGAGAAGTTCGAAAAAAAGGTTTGGCAGGAACGCCTGAAAGCCGCACACGTCGATTCCATCACCTGCTTTTCGCTCTGCCACCACGGCATGAGCTACCACCCGACCAAAGTCGGCATGATGCACCCTAATCTCAAATTCAACCTCCTGCGCGCCCAGCTTGACGCCTGCAAGGAAATCGGCGTCAACGTTCCTGTTTACCTGACCGCCGGAATCAACAGCTACGCGGCCGAAAATCACCCGGAATGGCGTGAAATCAACGAAGACGGCCGCTACGTCGGCTGGGAACCGAGCCCCCTCAAGCCCGGTTTCCGGACGCTCTGCTTCAACACGCCGTACCTCGATTACCTCTGCGACCACATCGCGGAAACCATGCGGATGTTCCCGGATGCGGACGGCATTTTCCTTGACATCATCAATCAGGCACCCTGCTGTTGTCCCGCCTGCATGGAGGGAATGTACAAGGAGGGATACGACCCGCAGAAACCCGCGGACCGCGCCGCGTTTGCGCACAAAGTTCTGATGAACTACTATCGCCGCACCTTTGAAACGGTCCGTTCGATTGATTCGAAAATGCCGATTTTCCATAACAGCGGACATGTCCCCGTGGGCTGTCAGGAGATCCTGCCGTATTTCAGCCACCTGGAACTCGAATCGCTCCCGACGGGCGGCTGGGGCTACGACCACTATCCGATGTCCGCCGCATACAGCCGCAACCTCGGACTTGATTTTCTCGGCATGACCGGCAAGTTCCACCGCACCTGGGGAGAATTCGGCGGGTTCAAGCACCCGAACGCGCTGCGCTACGAGTGCGCCGCAATGCTTGCCAACAATTCCAAATGCAGCATCGGCGACCAGCTTCACCCGGACGGCGAACTGGATCAGACCACATATGAAATCATCGGCGCGGCCTACTCCGAAGTAGAAAAGAAGGAGGAGTGGTGCCGCGATGCACGCTCTCTCGCGGAAATAGCCGTCCTCGCCGAAGAATCGGTGAAAGACGCCTCCGCCGGCGCTTCGCGTCTGCTCCTTGAAGCCCATCTTCCCTTCGATTTCATTGATGAGACTATGGATTTCGAACGCTACAAAGTCATTGTTGCCGCCAACGAAAAATCTCTTTCGGAAAGCGCTGCGGCAAAGCTTGAAAAGTTTCTGGAGAACGGAGGAAAACTTGTCGTTTCCGCGGATGCTCTGCTGAAGCCCGGATCGACGGAACCTCGTTTTGCGTTCGGTGCGGAATTCGGCGAAGTCTCTCCCTTCAATCCCGATTATGCCTGTATGGAAAGCGAATTTGCCGGAAACTTCAAGACTCCGTTTCTCATGCACATGCCCTCGCGCCGGATGAAGGCCGCAACCGGCCGTTCCGCAGCAAAGGTTTACGATCCGTACTTCAACCGCACGGTGGAACATTTCTGTTCACACCAGCACACGCCGAACAAACCGGAGCCTTCCGGATTCGACGCGGTTGTGTTTGACGGCAGAATTCTCTGCTTTGCGCACCCTGTTCTTTCGCTCTACCATGCCACGGGCGCGGTGATGCACAAACAGCTCTTTGTGAATGCGCTCCGCGCATTTCTCGGCACGGGAATCCAGGTTGAGACGGAAAATCTGCCTTCAACCGGACGCGTCACTCTGATGCGGCAGGATGCGCTGAACCGCACAATCTGCCACATTCTCTACGCGCCGACGATTCTGCGCGGCGGACAGACGGAGCTTGGCGGCAACCAGCGCGAGCTGAACACGACAGAGATCATTGAGGATCTTGTGCCGCTGTACAATGTAAAAGTTTCGGTGAAGACCGCCGGACCTGTCCGCCGGATCGTTCTCCAGCCCGAAAACCGCGAAATCCCGTTTGCGTTTGAAAACGGAAAAGCGACATTTACGGTTCCGGAGTTCACCTGTCACACGATGGCGGTGATTGAATAAATCTTCCCGGAAGCAGACGACCACGTCTCCGGACGTGGTCGTCCCTCAGGCTGTCCTCTGAAAAAATGAAAAAGACCGCTCTCTTCCATTTTCCATAAAAAAACATACTTGCTTTTATCCGTCACTTTTATCCGTCAATCCGTCGTTTTTTATTTTTAATCAAAAAATTTGCTTGACTTTTCTTTTTTCGAGAGCTATATTCCATAAAACAACCACGGGGGGATATACTATGATCCATTCAAAAATCAAAATCGCTTTTTTCGACACGAAACCCTATGACCGCCGATTCTTCGACGAAGCAAACCAAAACGCTCGGTTCGGATTCGATATCCGGTACTATGAAACACGGCTCGCTCCCGCATCCGCAAAAATCGCCGAAGGGGCGCAAGTCGTCTGCGCATTCGTCAACGATGATCTCTCCGCCGAGACCATCCGCACACTCCACGATGTCGGCGTCGAACTCGTTGCCATGCGGTGCGCAGGATACAACAACGTCAATCTCACCGAGGCGCACGGCAAACTCCGCGTGGTCCGCGTGCCGGAATATTCGCCTCATGCCGTCGCGGAATACACGCTCGCGCTTCTTCTGACCCTGAACCGCAATCTCCATCGCGCCTACTGCCGCGTCCGGGAAAACAACTTTTCCATCAACGGATTCATCGGATTCGACGTCTACGGAAAAACCGTCGGAATCATCGGAACGGGTAAAATCGGACGCACCTTCGCGGAACTGCTTCAGGGATTCGGCGTTAAAATTCTCGCCTACGATCTCTATCCGAACGAGGCGGAGGCAAAACGGCTCAACATTGAGTATGTCCCGCTGGAAGAACTCTTCCGCCGAAGCGACATCATCTCTCTGCATTGCCCGCTGACGCCTGAAAACCGGCATCTCATCAACCGCGAAACCATCGCAATGATGAAGCCAGGCGTCTTCCTCCTGAACACCAGCCGCGGCGGACTCATCGATGCGGCAGCGCTCATCAAAGGACTCAAAAAGAAGCTCATCGGGGCTGCCGGACTCGACGTCTATGAGGAGGAGACCGAATATTTCTTTGAAGACCGCTCCGACTCCGCGATAGACGATGACATCCTCGCCCGTCTCATGACCTTTCCGAATGTCCTCATCACCTCGCATCAGGCTTTTTTTACAAAGGAGGCTGAGAGCAACATCGCGCGAACCACGCTGGACAACATTCTGGACTATTTCTACAAACGTCCGCTTGCAAACGAAATCTGCCGCGACTGCGACGGTCATCTCTCCTGTCCTGCCAAACAGGATCCGAAAGGCAAAACAAAAGTTTAAAATAAAGAACCTGTATCAAAAACTTGAAAAAGATTGCCGAAAAGCAATTTTTTTTAAGTTTTCTTTTAAAAATGCGAAAAGGGGTATTGCTTTTTTCGCATTTTTTGCTATAATTATAGTACGGCGGTGCTGACGAATATCCGGCGCGCCGGTGTCTTCTTGATGATACTAAATTGATAGGTTTTCGTCAGATTCAGGAGAGTCCGCGGCGTATGTGCTTTCCGTCACGGATTTCGGCAAAACGGGAGGATGCCGTTTTGCCGAATATTTATCTTATTTCCAGTATTTTTCAACTGCGCTTACAGCAGCGACTTCACCGAAAACAATCTTGTGGAAATCCTTTGCCGGATACCAGTCCGCAATGGCTTTCGCATCAATGAAACACTCAGGCTTCATCCAGTCTGCATAGGTCTTGCGGCACTCTATCACCAGCTCTGCTTCGGCGATTGCGGGAGCGGCGACACTTTGTGCGGCCTCGGCAGTCAGCCCCGTCTCCTTGAACTTGTCAAACTGTGCACCCGATTTCGAACCGAAAAACTTCAGAGCATCCTTCCACTCCGGTCCGAACGCGCTCAGTGTGAAGCTGTCGCCATTCTCCAGAAACGGGAGCGTATGGCGCTGCGGGCGGACCACGACCATTGCAAACGGCTTCCCCCAGAGCGTGCCGAAGGAGCCCCAGCTGATCGTCATGCCGTTGTACTCTCCCTTCGCGAAATCGCCTGCGGAAAGAATGAACCAGCCTGTGTTGAAAATCTCAAACGGCCGGGCTTTGAGCTCGGAAAAGGTGATTGGTGTGCGTTTCATCTTATTTCTCCTTGATTTTGATGATCATGTCGTTGGAATTGGCGCGCAGAGCCGGGGCGTAGACGCCGCGTCCCGTCGCGGGAAGGGCGGTATAGGAACCGTCAAACCGTGCGCGGATGCGGTAGCGGATCGCGCAAACGCCGCGCGTCAGATTGCGCAGATAGAAGCGCGGACCCGCCGTCCGGAACTCCGCATAGATTGACGGCAACCGCGAAATATAGCCGCTTTTCGGATTCACGTACTCAAAACCAGCGGGCAGGTGGTCCGCAAATTCGGTGTAGTCATAATCGTTTTTCGCGGACGGGATCAGCTCCACTTCCACAATGTCGCCAGGTTTGACGGATGAGAGATCGTTGAGCGGAATCCGTTCTTCCGCCTCGCGGCGCACGGAAACGGAGTGTCCGAAGCGGTCTGGAATTGTTCCCTTGCTCTGCGCCGGAACAATCAGCCAGAAACGCCGCTGAAGGGTCAGCTCAAGTCCGGCGGAGGATATGCGCTGTTCGCGCGTGAAATACGAAAGCATTCCATAATACATAACCGCACCGTTTCCCATGCAGGATATCTCCAGTTCGTGCGTGCCGGGAAGCAGCAGTTCCGCCGGAACAACCGCGCGGAAATCTTTCTTCCAGAGATTTTCTTCCGTAATGCGGAACGAAGACACCGTCAATCCGTCAATTTTGACGGATACTTCATTGTCCGGGGCTCCCTCCCCTGAAATTTGAATGTACCGGGCGAGCACCCCGACAGCCTCCCCGAGAGCCCGCAGGGAAGTGCGCGACGGAGCGTTGCGCAGGTTGATCGTCAGATAACGCGCCACAGCTTCCGTCAGACGGCTCTCAGGTTCCGTGCGCAGCAGCAGTTCAAGATATGCCGCCTGAGCAGCCGTTTCGTTTCCGCTCCAGCTGAAGCGCCACGCCGTCGGGATATTGAGGTACGCGGTTCCCAGTTGTTCCTCACGCCGCAGCAAACCGGAAAGTTCCTTCAAAATGGTTTTCTGTTCCGCTGAACCGTCCTCAAGCGCGAGTCCAAGTGTTGCCAGACCGAGCGGCGAAAGCTGTTCCCGCTGGTTGAAGACCAGCTTTTCAAGCTCCGCCGGACGCTTCCCCGCACGCGCCAGAGTGCGCAGCAGCAGAGCATTGGAATCCCGCGCAAGGAACTTGGCGGATGCGGCACGCCGCCGCGCTTCGGCTTCAAGCCACGCTATGCCGCGCGAAAGTACGTGGGCGTCAACCTCACCGCGCCTCATCTCCTTCGCATCAAGCAGGGCGTTGACGACCGTAGCCGTGGTATCCGCCCAGGAAGATTCGCCGTAACCGCTGAACCATCCCCAGCCGCCGTCGGAATTCACCATTCCCTGAATCATTTTGAGTGAAGATGCTATCACGCGCTCCATATTTTTTTCCAGGCTGACGGGTTTCGCGGAAGAGCGGTTGAATTTTCCATAAAGCTCCTTCCGGACGTCCGCGCGACGGAGCGCGGTTTCAAGCGGAATATTCATTTTCCGGAATGCTTCCGCCGCCTTCAGTGCAGGCAGAAAACGCGTGACTGCGCCGAAAACATTTTCCGAGTCGTCCGTCAAAAGTGACGGGAGCAGATCAACCATGGCAACCGCCGCTCCGGGAGCGAAATCAATCGCAAGTTCAGCTCCTCCGCGAATCTCCGAAGGAACTGTGCAGCAGATTGTCGCTGTCCGATTCTGAATCCGTCCGGCAAACGGCACATGCTTCTGAATGCCGCGAACCTTTACCGGAAGAGAGAGCGAAACACCGTCCGCCAGTTTTCCGTCAATGCGGACTGTCAGGGCAGGCTTTGCCACCCCTTCCCGCTCCGCGCGGATATGGAAGGGCAAAGTCACCGATACATCCGGCTCGACAGTGACAGTCCGGCTTTCGGAAATGACGGATATCTCTTTCCCCTGAACTGTTAGTCCGACATTTGCGCGGACAGACTGTTTTGAGTAGTTGTGAACCACCGCAAGCAGATCTGCCGTATCACCTTCCGTCAAAAATGACGGCATCTCAAGACGTGCAATGATCTCTTTGGAAACCACGAATTCCGCCCTCGCCTCGCCGACGCTGCTGCGCTTGCCGATGCTCCATGCGCGAACCACCCACGAGGTCAAATTGTCCGGAACCGGAACCATCACGCGAACCCTTCCGTCACTGTCGAACTCATGCTGTCCGATCCAGAAAATGCTGTCGGCAAAATCGGAACGGATAAACGTCTCATCCGTCTCCGGCGCCGCCCCCATGCCTTCCGCCATCGGCGCCGCAGAAACCGCTTTTGATTTATACATCACACTGTTCGATCTCAACGACCCGCCCACATCGCTCATATCAGAATAGACAACGGGATTCCAAAAACCGAAAAATCTCCGCATTTCATCTTCGGAGTAAGGCCATAAATCTGCAAGTATTCCACTCCGCAGATTCAAATAGAAGAACCGCTTCCAGCGCCAGAAGAACTGCTGAATCGAAGGAATGTTGTTCCCCGCAACAGCCTCCAGGGACTTGTCGTAAACCGTCAAGGCGAACACTCCGGAAACGGGCTTGCCGTTCAGATCCGTTATCGTCAAATCCACCGGAACCGTGGTGCGCGGACGCGCCGGCTGTTTCGGAACGCTCAGCTTTACATTCAGCATGCGCTTTTCCGGCGGAATGCAGATCTGTTTCGTCACATGATGAACCGTGCCATTGCGAATGGTGGCTGCGGCCGTGAAAATATTCGGCTGGTCCGCTTCCGTTACTTTATGCATGACAAGAGCGGAATAACCTTTCAGCTTCAAATGGCGCATCGTTTTGCCCAGGTAAAAATAAACATCGGCATTCGGACGGTTGGCGGAAATCAGAATCTTCACCGTTTCGCCAGGCCTATATATCGGTTTGTCGAGCGATATTTCTATCGGAAGTTCGGAGAACATGCCTTCCGCACCGTTATCTTCGGTGATGCGGACAATACACACGGCGGAGTCTTCACCGCCATCCTTTCCGCGAAACTCCGCAACCGCGCGGTAAACGCCGGCAAGATTCGTCACAAATGACGGAGTATCACCGTTTTTAAATGAAATAGAGCGTAAAACTGGTCCGTCATTTTCATATTTCAGGTTGTCGGAAAGTTTTGCTCTATACAAACGGATCACGCCGATACCCTCCACCGGCTTTCCGTTCGGATCGACGGCCTCCACTTTCAGCGTTGTCACTTCATCCGGCCGGCGGAAGCCGTTGACCGCGTAAACAAACAGCTTGAACGGTTTTGCCGCCGCAATCAGCGAACCGGAAGCGGAAACGACTTTGCGGGAGGAATCCGTCACATCCGCCTTGACGGCATAACGGTAATTCTGCTCTTTCCTATCCGCGGAAAGCTTCGTCGGAATGCGAATGGAAAACGTTCCGTCCGCCGCGGTTTTTCCGGAAAATTCCGTTACAACCTCGCGGTCGGAATACCATGGCAGGCATTTCCAGAGATAACAGGTCGACGGCAGTTCGTAGCCGTTGCCGTAAAGCCAGGAGAAGGGGGAAACAAGCGGAATGTAGCTCCCGGAAACCTCACGGGTCACCGTTCCTTTCACCTCCGCTCCGGGAACGGGTGCGCCGAAGTAATAATCCGCACGAAGCGTCGCCGTCACCGTTTCGCCGATACGGACCGGTTTCGAGGGAATGTCGAGTTTCACCTCGTATTCCGGCTTCTTATACTCTTCCACGCGGAACGCAACGCTGCCGAACTGCTCCGCTTCGATGCCGTAATGCCCGAGCGCCGTCTCTTCCGGAACCGTGAACCTGCCGGAAAACGCCCCTGTTTCGGGGCTGACGGGCATTTTTGACTTATAGAAAATCTTTCCACGCGGCTCGCGGACCTTAACCGTCACAAACGACGGATACATTTCCGTCATTTCCGTATAGGAAGCAAGACGAATGAAACCGGAAAATTTCACTGTATCACCCGGTTTGTAAATCGGACGGTCGGTCAGCATGAATGCGCGAGAACGCGCGTCAATGACCGGATTCCTGCTCGATACCGGACTCCATCCGCTGTAGAACGCATATTTTCCGTTGAACTCCGCGAACGCCCAGAAACGATTCATCTTCTTTTCCAGCGGCACATCAAGCGATCCGTCATTTGCGGAAATGACGGAGAAATCCTTCGTCACAATCCGGACTCGTCCATGTTTTTTCATTTCCTCCGGATTTCTCGAATAGACGGTGCGGAAGAAACGGAAATCAACCTTTTTTCCGGCAACCGGGGTGCCGTCCGATGCACGGTTCAAAAGCAGTTTCGGATCCATCATGTTTGAATTGGTGAGGGTAAACATGTAATCCGTCATCCAGACAATGATCTGGCTGGTATTGCCGTCTTTGAGAGCAACGGTGACAAGCCACGCTCCGGCGTTTTTCAGCGGCAGCGGAATCTTTGTTTCCGTTTCCGCATGACGCGGCAGGGGATTGAGTTTCAGCGGAATCTTCGCAATCACGGGTCCGATCACGCCGAAATATTCCTTCAGAAGACGCGGAACGGGAAGCGAATAAAGATCGTAAACCTCGCTTTTCTGCGGTTTTGAGTGTGCGGCAAGCAAAGCTTTCATCAGCTTCGCTTCGTCAATCCGCTGAACAGAAACCTCTCCGGATCTGGCGTTCCGGAAACAGAATTTGAGTTCGGGTTCCCTTCCTGCGGGAAGAATGCGGAGAGACTCAAGCGAACCGAAATTGCCGGAAATCTGCCGCACAAGCTCCTTGTCGCCGGTGCGGCGCGCCATCTCCAGAGCCTTATCCATCTGTCCTCGTCCGAGATAAATATCCGTGAGAGTCCGCCAATCCTTCAGCTTTTTGCAGAGCAAAATAAAATTGTGTTCATCGGGCATCCGGAAACGCAGAATGCCGTTGGCAAGCCGCGCGATCGTTTCGGAATCGGAAAGAGTTTCAAGAACCCGGCGGCTTTCCGCATCGATTTGCTTCATCTGAAACTGACTGACAAGAAAATCAGCGTAAATCTTATCCGCCGCAGTGTTTTTCCGGTCATGCGCGAGCTTGCGGAAAAACTGAAAACGTTCCCCGTCGTTTGCCGCATCGTCATATGATTTCGGAGTATTGTAGAAAACCGGAAGGCCGTTTTTGCCAACCGGCGGCCAGGAACGGGAAGGACTCCATCTTGTCTCTTCGTAATCGGGCAGAGAACCGAGATCCGTCTTCTGCTGAAGTTTCCATGAGTTGCAATCATTCCGTCCGGTAAACCAGAGCGCGGCGAATTTCGCGTAAAATTCCGCCGGAAGCGCATCCGGATTCCCGCGGTAAAGGCGATCGAACAGACGCAGCAGCCGGACGCGGTCGCGCTCCGCGCAATCCAGATACACACCGTATCCGCCACGATTGTATCCGCGCGTAAAACTTTCACCGATACGGTATCCGTAACTTGGAATCACTCCCGCTTTGTCGTACAGAGCAAGAACAACCGGCACGCTTTCCGCATATTTTGCACGCACGAGTTCCAGCAGAAAATCAAACTCTTTCGGTTCATTCATCAGGGAGAGCCGCTGAAGCGCGGACACTAGATTTTCCGCATTCTGGTTTTCCGTGGTTCCAGTGGGAGGATTCAGCAGAAGTTTTTTGTAATGCAGATAATTCTCCGTTCCGCTTTCCGCCGCAACCGGGCTGATCACAGGAGCATCCAGAGCGGATACATTCACCGCCAGAGAAAAAAGCAAGGGGAGCAGCAGGTATTTCATAAAAAAAGTTCCTCCGTATTTTTATGCACGGAGGAACTCTATCACGCTTTTCCGAAAAAGCAAGTGTTATTTTTCCGGCTCGGCTTCCGTTTTTTCCGGTTCCGCTTTTTCTCCGACCTTGCCGAGATACTCCGGAAGGTCGAGACCGGCCATGTTTGCAACATCATGCAGCGGCGGCAGACTCTTGATCATGCCGCTGAGAAAATTGGAGGTGGCAGTCTTGCCGTCTTTGGAGTTTCCGCCGTCCCAGACAGTGACTTTGTCGATCTTGATATTCTTGATTGCCTCGGCCTGGAGCTGAACGACCTGTTCGAGTTTTTCGATGATGAGCATCTTTGCCGCAGCATCCGGATCGTTTCCGCAGGCGGAGACGATCTGATTGAAACCCTCGCCTTTCGCTTTCAGAATGGCGAAATTACCTTTTGCTTCCGCTTCGAGCTTGAGATAAATCGCATCGGCTTCACCCTTTGCTTCGCGGCGGAGTTTTTCGGCTTCCGCTTCCGCACGGATGACGGTCTGTTCCTTTTCTATTTCGGTTTTGACGATGTCTTCCGCTTTCTGACGTTCCATTTCCATCTTGGCGCGGGCGACCTGAGCGGCAGTTTCAGCTTCGAAATCAGCCTGCTTGATTTTGGCTTCCGCTACGCGTTTTGCAACTTCTCCCAGACGGAACGCCTCCGCTTCCTGAGAGATTCGCGTGGCGTTGGACTTTGCAATTTCAATCGCGGAGAGGTTTTCGCCTTCGATTGCGCTGGCGTCCGCCTGCTTCACGGCAATACGGCGGTCGCGGTCGGCATTCGCTTCACCGGTCTGCGCTTCCGCGTCGGCGAGACGGACGGCGATACGCCGTTCCTTGTCGGCATTCGCCTCGCCGGTCTGTGCTTCCGCGTCGGCCTGCTTGATGGCGACGCGCCGTTCCTTGTCGGCGTTCGCTTCACCTGTCTGCGCCTCGGCTTCCGCGAGAGAGACGGCGATTCGCTGGGCTTTGCGCGCTTCGGCTTCACCGATTCCGCCCTTCCGTTCCTCTTCCGCGACGTCGATACGGGCCTTGTTGATGGCTTCCGCCGTGGCGCGCTTTCCAATAGCGTCAATGTACCCGCTTTCATCGGTGATGTCGGTGATATTGACGTTCAGAAGCTGAAGCCCGAGCTTGTTGAGTTCTTCCGCGACGTTCTGTTCGATGTTGCGGAGGAAGGTTTCGCGGTCGGCGTTGATCTGTTCGATCGTCATGGAGGCGATCACCAGACGGAGCTGACCGAAGATAATATCCTTTGCGAGATCCGCAATCTCCTCCTGCGAGATTCCGAGCAGACGGTTTGCCGCGTTGCCCATCAGGGAGTTGTCCGTGCTCACGCCGACCGTGAAGACCGACGGCACGTTGATTCGGATGTTCTGCATGCAGAGGGCGTTGGTCAGATTGACTTCAATCTGCAGCGGACGCAGAGAAAGGAATCCGTAATCCTGAATCACCGGCCAGATGAACGCCGCGCCGCCGTGAATACACCGCGCCGCCTTGTCGCCCTTCGTCTTACCGAAAATGACGAGCACCTGATCCGACGGACACTTTTTATAGCGCGCCGCAATGCCGATCAGGACGATGAAGAGGATGAAAAGCAGAAAAATCGTGACGAGGATGCCCCCCGCCAGGAAACCGCCGGACGATGCAAGAATCAAATTCATGGATACAACTCTCCTTTTCTGTTTTTCTATACATATAATTACAGGAAACAGATTTTTCAAGCGGCGTTTCATATTTTATGCAAAGATTTTTTCGCGACCGGATGTTGCCGGACAGCCCTCCGGAAAGCGGATCAGCGCAAATCCGGATTTTCTTCAGGAAAAAACTTCTTATACTGAAAAAGTTAAAGAAAAAATTCAGTAAACTGTTTGACTTTTCAAAATTAGACTGTATCTTTCCTGTGAGCTGGAATCGACTGCAATTTCAGAAACAATAAAATCCTCCGGGAAACGTTATATGTGCAGCAACCAAAAACGGAGGATAACGGTGAAAAGAAGAATGTTTTTTACTCTGACAGAGCTCCTGACGGCCATCGGGGTCATAGCCTTGCTGGCCGCTCTTTTGCTGCCCGCATTGAACAAGGCCCGCGAAAAGGCAAACAGCATCAGCTGCAGAAGCAATTTGCGGCAGATCGGCATTGCGTTCAAATCGTATTCCAACGACTTTCAACGCATTCCGCGAGTGTGCATCATGCCCTCGAAACGTTCCGCCGCACAGGCGACCCCTGGCTCGGAAGAATACGAACCGAGCATCGCGGAACTGCTCGAAAATGAACTGCCGAAAGGCAGCCGTGTCTTCCGCTGCCCCTCCGACCGCGGCGCGACCGAAGATGTAATCGGCAAGTTCACCAACGAAGAGGATGACGACAAGCTGGCCGAGATAGAGAAAAGCAATTACGTTTCCGACGGCAAGACCGACTTCGAGCGTGAAGGCTCCAGCTATGAATTCAACTCCTTCATGCGGCGCGTCACCGACCGCACCCGCGCCATGCTCATGCACGACTACCGCCCGTATCACGGACTCGCCGGAAAATCCGGTTCCTGCAATTACCTCTTCGCCGACGGTCATGTCGGCGACATGATATGAGGAGGTGTTATATGACCGGAATGTTCAAAAGCTGGAAATTTTATGCAATTGTTGCAATTCTGCTCTGCGGACTCGTCTCAACCTGCGCTGTCATCCGCAAGCCGCGTCCGAAATCCGATAAGCCGGAAGACATCGCAAAGTTCGTTGCCTCCGACGGTTTCAAAAAGCTCTCCGACGACGAGCAGAAGGAATATATGCGCCGGATGCGTCCGCCGCGGGGCGCAAACCGCGAGGATATGCGCAAACGCATGAATTCCCTTTCCGAGGCGGAACGGCGGGCCATGTTCAAAAACATGCACGAACTGCGCGAAAGGGAACGGATTGCGGAACTGAAAAAATATTTCGCTCTCTCAAAAGCGGAGCGCGAAAAATATCTCGACGCAAGGATCGCGGAAGAAGACCGCCGTTTTGCCGAGTTCGAAAAAAACATGGCTCAGCGGCGTGCACAGGCGGAACGGGATGCAAAAAACGGCGAGCAGCCGCAGCGGCCGCCACGTCCGTCCGAAGCTCAGCGCGCGGCATTCATGAAGGAGCGAATCGAAAACACTCCTCCGGAAGTCCGCGCCGCACGCCAGCAATTCCGCAAAGACATGCAGGCGCGCAGAAAAGCGACCGGAAAAGAGAGGAAGCGGCCGCCACGTCCGCCGCGCGGATAAAAAAGTTCTTTGAAAAAACGGGTATCCGGACAACCGGGCATTTTTATCTGAATTAGGACAGAGAAAATCCGGCTGCCGCGGTGATCGGCGGAAGAAATTCCGTCAGTCGCCGGGCGCCTATTTAATTTGTTCTGAAAGAAAAAATTAAATCCGAACGACCGCATCTCCGGGGATGAGTGTTTAGAAAGAATTCACGAATGTTATGGCATCCGCCGGAGAACGGAAGAACGGCGATTATTTTTTCGCAGATAAAATGCTCCGGTTCCGGGTGCTCTTTTTCGCGGGGATGCATGATCCGAACACTCGTGTATCCCCGCTTTTTATTTTAAAAGTTTTCCGGAAGAACTCCGGCTGTCCCCTTCCCGTTCGTCCATCATCCGCTGCATGGCGCGTGAAATCTCGCGCAGCATCTGCTCGTCGGCGGAAACCGGCGGAACATCCTTTTTCGGGGAAAGCGCCTCTATGATCCGGTAGATCAGCGGATTTTTCTTCCGGCTCACACGCTCGAATTCATCGCGGACCGTGTAGAGGTTCTGCGGCGGACGGCGGCGTTCGCCGACATTCAGCGCGGCGCGGTAATGATATTTCGCTTTGGAATATTCGCGCAAAGCGGAAAACGAACGCGCAAGATAGACGCGGTACAGGATGTTGTCGGGCGCCATCGCAACCAGCCGCAGAAAGAGCCGGACAGCCTCCTTGAAACGCCGCTCCAGATAAAGCCCCCTCGCCTCGCGCCATGTCACAAAAACAAGCGTCCGCTCCAAATCCCGGAACAAAGTCATGAGCGTGGCGTCCTCCGGTGGCTTGTTGCCCACTATCAGCTCCTCCAACGCATCATCCGACTCGGAATCCATGATTGTTTCAACTGACGGCGGACGGCTTGTGACCGACGCCCGGATTTGAAGATTGTACGCATACCGCTTCTCCGGATCGGAAAGTATGTTGAACGCCTCGACCAGCAGCTTGAACTCCTCGTTCTTCTCCGGAGAATTGCCGAACAAATCAGGGTGGCAGGTGCGCACTTTGCGGTAATACGCCCTCTTCAGAGCCGTAAAATCACAGTTCTGCGCGACTTCAAGCCGTTCGTAATGCGTCATAAGAGCGAGAACAGCAGGACCGCGCGTCTGTAAAAACGAAGCACAGCAAGCCGCAAACCGGAAATGCGGTGTTTCCGGACGGCGTTTCCGCGCGTCATCCATTGCGAATTGCGCACAGTGAGCAGCGAATAGATGCAAATCCATGTCAGGCAGGGCAGACTGTAGAGTCCGAACGCAAACGCCCACGCCGCATCCAGCCAGCCGTTCCGGCGCACGCAGATCACAGCGGGAATCCCCGACCAGACCAGTGCGGTGAGAGCCGAATAGAACACGAACGGAAGCGGCGAAACAACCAGACATGTCAGCCACAGCGGAATGAAGAACAGCGGAAGAAGCAGATTAATGCTCAGGAAAACCATTCCGAGCTGGAAAGAAACAAGTTCATAATTGAACGGCTCGAAGCGGCGCAGAACCACGCCGAGCATCACCAGATTCTCGCGGACGTCGCTGCGGGTCCAGCGGATCAGCATCTTGCAGAGCGTGCGGTAGGTGAGCGGCATTTTCGTGTACGCCTGCGCCGAGCTCTGGAACTCCACGCGCCAGCGTTCGCGCAGAATCATGCTGGTAATCGCCCGGTCCTCGCCAATCCCCGAAGGACGTCCCATGAACGTCTGATTCACCCACTCGTCCAGCAGCGGGCGAATGGCGGAAAGGCGATATGCGCTGAGTGCACCCGGCGTGCAGAGCACCGAACCGATGAAACTCTGGGCACAGCGGATCATTTCAAAACCAAACCCGAACGCGGCCTCCATAATCTTGGGAATAAAGCCCTCGTCGCAGTTGCTTACGCGGATGTTTCCCGCCACGGCTCCGACATCCGGGCGCCGGAACGGAGCCACAAGCGCGCGGATCGCATTTTCCGTAATTGCGGAATCACTGTCGACCGTCACGGCAATTTCACCGGATGCAATCTGGAATCCCTCATAAAGAGCGCGCCGCTTGCCGCCGTTCCGCAGCAGGTTCAACGTCCGGATTCGCCCCGGAAACTCATTGGCGCCGCGTTGAATCCAATACCAGGTGTCGTCGCTTGATCCGTCATTGACGGCTATGATTTCAAGCTTTTCCAACGGATAATTTGAGTTCATTATGCTGCGGAGAGTCGTCAAAACGTACTCGCCCTCGTTAAATGACGGAACAATGACGGAACATTTCGGCAAGTCGGAATCTTCCTGCGGCGGAGTTTCGCGATAGAGACAGGCTAAAACCGCCGTCACAAGAAAATAGAGAAGCGACGCCAGAGCCGCACAGAATCCGAGGATGGTGACATCGGCGTTCAATTCGGAAAGCAGCGGTTCACGCCAGTCAAAACCAAAATGGAAAAACGGCATGAGAATTGCAGTACTCACCGCACTCAGGGCCAGACACCACAACCCGGCCTTCACCGCATTTTCTGTATGCTTTTTCATAAGATGATTCTCTTTTTCAATTTTAAAGGTTATAATCTACACCGTAAAAGCAATAATTCAACGCAGCGAAGCAACAAATCCGGAAAATATTCCGTCAGGGTATGTTGAAGTGGTGTTTACAATCTGTCAAAAGAGTGTTCAGAGAAACTGAATAACTTTCAGCATGTAGATAACCCGTTTTTCATCAACAGGACTTCGACAAATTCTCCACAGAAAGCAACCATGTGAAAATGAGCGCAAAACAAAGAATTATGAACATTTAAACAGCCCCTACTACTGAAAATGCAAAAATAAAATAGAAGAAGTACAGCAGTAGACCTGTGCATAACCGGCACCGCATGAAAAATCTGTTTTTTCTCCGAATCTTGAACTCAAATATGTCAACAGATTGTGGAAAAAGCGTTTAAAAAAGCTGAATAACTTCGACGATGTTCAGAACTGGGCCTTTTCTGAACATCCGTCAACAAACTGTATACATTGAAGAAAAAAGCTTTTCGAGTTCATTTGACTGAGTTGCGAACATATGGACAGTCCTAATAATGTCTTTAAGACATATAATGGAATCAGGAAAATATCAGTCAGGTGCATAAATTCCCGAAAAGAAAAAATTCCGCTATTTTCCGCATTTGGGACTTGATATTTTCGCGTTTCGGTTGTAGAATACAAGGAATGCAATCAATCGTTTTAGGCAACAGAAAGGCTCAGTCATGAAAATCAGTATAAAGAAGGATGCTCTCCTTAAAGCATTGCAGAAGATTTGCAACATCATCGGCAACAAAACAACTATGCCGATTCTTGCCAATGTCCTCATTGAAACGGGGGCCGACGGCAAACTGACAATGACAACCACCGATTTGGAACTGCGCATTTCCACCCGTGTGGAAGCTGAAATCGCCGAACCGGGCGCTACCACGATTCCTGCAAAGCGTTTCCTCGGACTCGTCGCCAAGTTCAAAGGCGATACCGTCACCATCGAATCCAACGAAAATCACCACTCCAAGATTACCTGCGGAACAGCGGAATTCATGCTCCTCGGGCTTGATCCCGCCGATTTTCCCGCTCCGGTTGATATCGAAGTTCAACGCAAACTGAAACTCAAACAGTCCGATTTCTCCCGCATCATCGATCGCATTTCGTACGCAGCAAGCAACGATGACGCGAGAAAGTTCCTTCACGGAATTCTGCTTTCCGTCAAGGAGGGCAATCTGACGGCGGTTGCTACCGATGGAAAGCGTCTTGCACTCGTTGAAAAGCTCCTTGAAGAGGCTCCGGAAGGCTCCGACGGCGACATCATCATCACCATCAAAGCCGCTCTTGAAGCGAAACGCTCCATGGAGAAGGACGGCGAGATCTTCATAGAAATCGGCACGAACCAGGTGATTTTCCGGATCGGAGATACCGTCATCACTTCAAAACTGATCGAAGGAACCTATCCGCACTACCGCCAGGTGATCCCGACCGTTTTTTCGAAGCAGGTCGAACTCCCCTGCCGTGCGTTTATCGACGCTCTGGAAATCGTCAGCGTTCCGCTGTTCGACGCTTCCGCATATGTCAAACTGACCTTCTCCAACAATCAGCTCCGCTTTGAAGCGAACAGCATCAATATCGGTGAAGGCCACGAATCCATTCCGGTTGAATACGCTTATGATGAGGTTTCCGTTTCGTTCAATCCGCAGTTCCTCGCGGACCCGTTCAAGCGTCTGGATGTGGAAACGGTTACGCTGACCATGAATGACGCCACCAGCCCGATTGCCATCAAGAGCAATGACGGTTTCCTCTATGTCATCATGCCGATGCGCAAAAACTGATTTGAATTAAAAAAATAAATTTGACGGGAGATATGACGGATTGACGGAATGTCTCCCGTCTTTTTTACCCGGAGTGAGCGGTGCTGAAGAACATCAAATTGAAGAATTTCCGCAGTTTTGAAACGGCGGAATTTGATTTGTCTGCTCCTTCCACAGTCTTTTCCGGAGTGAACGGACGCGGCAAAACGTCGGTTTTGGAGGCGGTGTACTATGTATCAACTCTGCGCTCTTTCCGCACTTCCAGAATTCGGGAATTGCACCGGATCGGTTCAAAGGGATTCGAACTGCGGCTGACAACGGACCGCGACGGCCGCTGGAAGCGTGAGTTGAAAGTGGAAGAGCTTACGGAGCGACGTCTCTTCTTCGACAACATCCCGGTCCGCCGCGCGAGCGAGTTTGCCGATTCCTTCAAATGCGTCGTTTTTCTTCCGGACGACCCCGTCATTCTGACGGGGTCTCCCGTCTTCCGCCGCCGGTTTCTGGATATGTTCATCTGCATGATGGAGAGGACCTATTTTTCAGCTTTGCAACGTTATGCCGCCGCGCTGAAGAGCCGCAATTTCCTTCTCAAAACTCGCCGTGCGGACCGCGCCATGCTGAGCGCCTATGCGTCGATTCTCGCAAATGACGGGTCGTATATCGTGCGTGAGCGCGTGGAACTCTTAAGCCTGTTGGAGAAAAAAGTCCGTCTGGTTCTGTCGGCAATCCGTCCCGAACTTCAGAATCTGACGATTGTCTCCCGTCACTCTCCCGACACTTTGGATGCGGAGGTTTTTCTGGATAAACTGGAGCGTTCCGTGAAGAAGGATCTGGAGCGCTGCATGACTCTGACCGGACCGCATGTTGATGATTTTGACGTGCTCTGCGACGGCAAATCTCTGCGGTATTACGGTTCCCGCGGACAGTGCCGGATGGTTTCCCTTGCATTGAAACTTGCCGAATTTGAATTGGTTTCCGAGATGGAGGATGAAGTTGTCGTGCTGGTTGACGACGCCGTAGGCGATCTGGATCACCGCGCCCGTGAGTCGTTCATCTCCCGTCTGAAGAGTGCGAAGCAGATTCTCTATGCCTTCACCGAACTGCCCGATGAAAACTGGTTTGACGGTTCAAATCAGATTGTTCTGAATTGACGGATTGACGGATTGACGGAAGTTCTTGTTCATTTTTTTATTTTAGATTGAAATAAAGAAAACTTGAGTTACATTATAAAACAAACATCGAAAGGATTCTGAAAATGTGTGTTATGTGTGCCTGTATCAATCGGGATGCGGAAGCTGCGCCGGTGCTTATGAATATGGGAAAACGGATAGAGGGCTTGTGGAGCGGCTATTACACTGGACTTGGATGTATTGGAGATGACGGAGTGATCCGCGCGGCAAAAACGACCGGATATTCCAGATATTGGGAGGCCCAATTTGACGTGAGGGATTTTCCCGGAAAGTGCGGTTTTTTCCATAGCCGGACAGGTAGTGGCGGCGACAGGCGTTTTGCTCATCCGTTTGTCTCTCATGATGGAAGCTGTATGCTTGTTTCACAGGGATGTTCCGGTATTTTTTCTCATGAAAATGAAAAAATTACGGCTATAGCGAATATGCTTTTTGAAAAAGGCGTGCGGTTCAGCAGCGCTGATTTTGAAACACCGAAAAAGAAATATGTCATATTGAAAGATGGTTCACAGGTTCATGTTTCAGATATTGTCTGCGAATATGGCGCATACCTTTTGAAACAGAACGGAAATCCGCTGGAAACGCTCCGGACAACCGGAAATTCCATTCGGGAAGAGGCGGTCTCGATGTTTATCTTCCGGGATTTCCCGGGACATATTTACATTTCCAATATGAATCAGCGCATATTTGTTTCATTTGACGAGGACGGCGCGAAACTCTGTTCCTGTGCACTTGCTCTCGGCGACCGCCGGAAAAACGGTGTTGAACTCCTTCCGAACAGCGTTTCCGATGTCACGGCAGACGGAATCCGCATGGAAACTCTTTCACATGATCTGCATCCGTACGGATTCATTCCCTCAAATCTGGAAGCGGCTTTTATAGCGTGGATGAAAAAGAATCCGCAGACTCGTCTGGCGGATGTCTTTGATTATGCGCTCAAGGGGCATTATCCGCCGGAGATTCTCCGTTCACTGCCCGTTTATGAGATTTTTGAAAAACTCTATTATGACGGTGTAGTGCGTGTGAAGCGTGAGTTTGACCGTCCGGGAATGGATGAAAACGATTCTGTCATGGACTGGATAGTTTACTCTGCTTCGTGTTGACGCCTTCCTTTGAAAAGGGGAACTTCTCAAAGGAAACGCTCTCTGAGGTGATTTTTTGAGTGTTTAGTTTGACAAAAAACTAAAATTACCTGTGGCGTCACGTTCACTCCCTTTTTCGGGCATACTAAACGCTCACTATGCTTTCAGCTCAAAATTAAGTTTATTGTAGATGGTAAATTAAAAATAATTTTTTGTGACTTGATTTTTTATTGTCATGTGCTATAGTAAATATGACAAAATGATATACAGGAGTTTTTTGAATGAGAAATTGGCAACACAATGGGAATCTTGCTTTTACAGAGAGCAATGAGACTTATTGTCTTTTTTCGCAAATAACTCTTTTTTCGAATATTTCCTCTGTGAATAAAACTGCAGAAGCAAGCAAGCAAGCAAGCACTTATTTAAATAAGTGCTTGCTTTTTTCCGACTGCTTTTCCAATAGTCCTTTTCACTCATTTACCACATTCATGGCATGGAATTCTCATCGCTTTGAAAATGCAGAATGTCTTATGCTGAAAAATTCAGATTCCGGATTATCGCGTCTTTTCCCTAATGGAAAAATAATCGGAGATTTTCAAATAAAGACAAACGTAATTTCTATCAAAAAAATATTGATAGAAATATACAAAAAAAACAAATAGGAGAAAAAAATGGCTGACTCAAAAATGTTTCGGTTGTGCCCTGGATGCACAATGAAAAGTGTCGTTTTAGTTGTTGAAGATTTTTTGAAAACAAAGGATTCATGTGATTTTAAGTGGGACATTCTTA
>ERZ1034917.808-NODE-808-length-24461-cov-30.458699_pt1 | contig 24461 bp, 32 predicted proteins | sample MGYA00520605_ERZ1034917 | MGnify/ENA primary metagenome ERZ1034917 (study PRJEB33766, sample SAMN09781784) | gut metagenome | biome: gut microbiome | host: Homo sapiens | place: Madagascar | study: EMG produced TPA metagenomics assembly of the PRJNA485056 data... | reverse complement strand
CAGCCAGCCTCGATGCCCCAGCCAGCCTTGATGCCACAGCCAGCCTTGATGCCATGGCGAATAATGATACTTTTCTTGGATTCAATTCTGCCTTTTACCACAAAGCGATCATCCAGATCAATTTCAATCGTTTCTTCGGAAATCAAATCACCTTCGAGCACATAGTCGCCGTTGGCAATTCGCTTCAAGCCGTTAAACAGTTTATCAATCTTCATCGTTTTTCTTCCTTTCCGTCAATGATGACCTGCACCACCCGGACGCGGCCCAGAGGCTCCAGCAGCATGGCTACCGCCTCCTTGGTTGCCAGCAGGTCCCCATCCTCATGGATGTCAATCACAAGCCTTGTCATGCACCCTCCTTTGGTCTGCCCGGAACTGGGGGCAGGCATAGATTTTGTAAGATTTGGCGGAGGAATTTTCCGGGCCGCGGTTCAGGTGGTTCCGGATGATGACCGGTTCCGCCTTCCAGCCGGGGACGGGTTCTCCTTTTGCGGACCATGAACAGCCTCCGCAGGCATTGATGCAATCCCAGCAGGGCTGGCTATACGGAGCAATGTAGCAGTCCGCCAGCTTAATATCCGCAGCCATTACACATACCCCCAAGCGTCCTCGCATTTGAAGCCGGGACCTTTCGCGCCCTTGCGGCCACCGCGATCCTGTTCTTTGGCAAGCCAGCGAGTGATAAATCCGCGCACACCACGCGCCGTTTTCCGCTTTGCCGGGTTATTCAGGCACCATTCCCGCATCTCCCGCAACTGCTGCAGCACGTCGACAGCAGGGTACACGCCCGCCCATTCCTGGCATTGCTCCTGAGACACCGGATAGTCAGTGCCGTCATTGAGGGGGATGGAAACCACCGGCGGGGATGCCGCTTGCGGCTCGCCGCCTACTTCTTCTGGATTCTGGATTCTGGATTTTGGATTCTGGATTTGATTACGGGCGCATTTGATTTCACCTGCTTGCAATTGCTTGCAATTGATTTCAGATGTAATCAATCCGTCAGCAGGCGCCGGAAATTTGCTTACTTTGTTCCTCACCGTCTGGTGTTCGCTCCAATTTGGAAAACATAGGTACGGTTCTCCGTCAACTTCATAGAGGATCACAGAGCCTATGGTCGCCAATTCTGCAAGCGTCTTACTGATCGTTCCCTCAGTCACACCTTTTCTGCGGGGGAATACAAAGCCTTTGAGCAATTCCGGGTCTGCGCTGCCGCGCCCATAATCATCAACGTAGGTGATCAGGTACGCCCACAATCGGAATTGGAAGTCCGACATTGCGTTGATGCTTTTGCTCGTCCTGATGCTATCCTTGATGATCCTGTTCGGCATTCACCCACCGCCTTAGAACGGGAGGTCTCCATCGTCCTCAACCTCGCTGAAACCGCCCTGCGGTTCGCTCTGCGCCGCGTCCCCGCCGTCCCGCTTGGAATCGCCGAAATACACGCTGTCGGCCACGATCTCGGCGGTGCGGCGCTTGTTGCCCTCCTTGTCCGTCCAGTAACGCAGTTGCAAGCGGCCCTCCACCACAACCATGCGGCCCTTAGAGAAATACTTGCTTACGAATTCAGCGGTGTTGCGCCATGCCACCACGTCGATGAAATCCGTTTCCTTCTCGCCGGACTGGGACTTAAAGTCCCGATCGACCGCCACGGTGAAGGATGCAACCGCCGTGCCGCTGTTGGTGCGGCGCAATTCAGGGTCACGGGTCATCCGGCCCATCACAATAATTCTGTTCAGCATGAAATAGCTCCCTTTCTGTAAATCATGTCCTCCCGGTTCCAATCCGGGTAAAATGCTTTCATGTGTGCCACAAGCCGCACGTAGATGCGCTCGCGGTCTCTTAATGGCCCCTCGTCATACAGGCGGTGGCAGCGGGGGCAGAGGGTTGCTATGTTCTGCTCAATCCCCATGCCGCCCTGCGAACGCCGTACCACATGGGCCACCGGCGCGCCTGCGGGAGACCCGCAAATCACGCACTGGTGATTGTCCCGCGCCCATACAACAACCTTCACGGATTGCGGAATGGCCGTTGCCTTTGTCATTTTGTGCATCCCCATTCCTCCATCATCCCCGCCAGCTTGTCCGGAGGCAGGGTCTCAATGCCTTGCTCCTGGCAATCTTGAACGATTAAATCAATAAGCCGTGACATTTGCGCGGTATCGTAGGTGCTGGAACCGTAGTACAAAACCACCCTGACGCAGCCGGGGAGCTTGCTTGGCATGGTATCTGTCTGCCAGCCAAGCCCGTTATGCTCCCAACCGCTCTGCAGCTTGTCCGCTGCTTCCGCTGTCACGCACACCGTTTCGTTGTTTCCGCCGATTTCTCGGATATACCGTCGGTAGATTTCCGTTTTGGGAATCCGCAGCTTTTCAGCCAGCCGGTCAACCAGAACCCAGAAGTACGCATTCGCGTCGAGGCTCCGCTTCTCCCGGTGTTCCTTGATCTCCACATCATAGGCTTTGCCATCTTTCAGCGTGTCAATCACCTGTCGCGCCTTGTTGGTCTGTACGCACAACCAATCTCCGTCGGCATCCATCGTCCAGCGGAACGATGTGGCATTAACCCGCTGCATCGTTGGCCTCCTTGGCCTCGGCTACGCACTTCTCGCACAGCGCATGGCCGTACAGTTCCTTCGCTCTCGCCGCCAGACGCGCCGCCTTCACCGTTGCCCTGCCGTCAAAGTAATCCATCACCTGACCGCCGCAGCGCTCACAGATCACGGTGGCATCGCCCTGCGGAGGAAGTCTGTATCCAGGCTTCTGCTGGGGCGGAATGGCCGCTTTCTGGGGCCGCTGCTGGTGTTCTGCGCCACGGTCATACTTGGTGCTGTCCTTATCCCAGTACACATCCGCGCCAAAGCCCAGCGCCTTGCAGGCCACGGAAATTGCGTCCGTGAGGGCCATCTTAAAGCATTCGTCCGAGGTATACAGCCCATTCCGCTCGCTTGCTACAAAGGCGCTGCCGCCGGTGCCGGGGATAGCGTCCGACCACGCCCCGTCTACCTTGACAAACAGGTCGATGTCCAGAAATGCGGCAACCTCGTTGTTAGCTCCCTGCTCCAACCGCTTGTCCGTGATAACATACTTCCAACCGATTCCGCAGGGGCCGAACTGCTCCGTCAGCGCCTTGATGCGCCACATGGGGTTGATATCGGTCTTCCCCTTCAAACGCCCCGCCTGAATGGCCCGCTTGGCGGCCTCCGGCACCTGCCGAACCCGCTCATAAATCCCCAGATTCTCCATGTTCATCCTCCAAATTCAGCGGGCAATACATCCCGCGCCCTTTTGAATCAAGCAGGTACTCGCCCGTTCTCCGGCATTGGAGCCGGGAATAGGTTTCTAGCAGAGGGCACAGTGCGCAGCACACATGCCCCTCTGGGAAATTGATATCCACGGTCGCCCGTGTGTAGAATAAACAGCTATTGCCCATTTGTCCTCCTATATCTCGCAAACCGCACGGTCTTGCCGTAGCGGTTCTTTTGTGTGACCGTCTCCACGTCCAGCGCCACGCCGTCCCGCCGAAGATCAGAAATTCTCGCCGTGAAATTGGCGATCCCGCACTTACTCATGGCCTCGGCCCGTGTGATGCTGCCGTGTTCATCCAGATACTTCAAGATCCGCTCACACTGGTTCATATCAGCCCTCCGGGATGTCGATGATCGCGATCCCCATGGCCCGTGCCACGGTCTCCGGGTCGCTGTCCACCGCATCCTTCATCCACTCCTTGAAGCACTCCGGGCAGTAGCACTCGCCGTTCACCAGGAACCCAGGGGCCACGTCATCGTAAAGGCCAGGGTCCATCACCGTGGAACAGTGGGCGCAAACCGGATATACCTTGCATCTCATTTCCACGCATCCCCTCTCTGCCACGCTTTGGTGGCGCTGTTCTGTCTGGCGTATCCGCCGGTCTTGGCCCCGCAGAACCCGTAGCGCACGTAATGCTTAAACGGCGCGTCCGTGGATTGCACCCGCTCCCCGCTGTCCGTCCCGCACACCGGGCAGAGGCTCAGCGGACAGCGATCATGCCGGTCCGTTCTGCTCATCTCGCACTCACCACCATATACGCAATGGCGATCAGCAGCAGGGCCAGAAAACTCACAAAGCCCATCCATGCGGAGGCGTCCGCCTTCCGCTGTTCCCGCGTCCGTCTGTCACGCTTCATGCCGTCCCCTCCCCTCAATGAAATCCACGATCTTGAAGGGCCACGTGGCCGCATACGCCACGCCAAGGATCATAAAAAACAAACTCCAATCCATCACCGGCACCTCACTAACTGCGCCAACTCCTGCGCGTCAAATTTCAAAAGCTTGTCCAGCTTGTCCAGGTCATCCAGCGTCATGCGCGTTGTACCGCAGATTCGCTTGCTGACCCATGCGTCCGGCAGGCCCATAGCCCGTTCCATGCTTCGCTGGTTCCGGTATCCCCGTAAATGTGCCTTGCTTTCAATCAGGTTCCGGCGGAAGTCGATCCGCTCCTGCCGCGCATCCCGGTTTAATTTCACCTTCGGCATTGCCTTTTCCTTTCCCCTGTGCTATACTCAGCACAAGAACAACTCCCTTTGTTCCTACCTTGTCCCGTTCGGTGCTCCAACACCGTGCGGGGCACTTTTTCGCACTCATTTGTCCTTCTTCGGGATCAGCCGTGCCGGAGGAACGTTCAGCACCTTCGCCATTTCCATCACTACGTCCAACCGGGGCCAGCCGCCGTTCTTCCAGTTGGTCACGTTGCTCTTGCTCATCCCCAGCGCCAGACACACCGCCGACGGGCTGGTGTGCTTTTTCTTGCATACTGCCTTCATGTGCTCGTAAAACACGCTTTCTGTCTCCTTTCTCGTTTACTTTTCGGAACTTTTGCGGTATTCTGTCGGAAAAGGAGGGATTCTCATGCCCACAGTTTCCGACCATGCCCACACCATGCTGGAATACATCGCCGCGCACCCGCGTTCCACCGAAACAGAAATCCTGACCGCCATGCAAAGTGCTTACGATTTAACGCTGTCCCGGTATATGCTGCTGTATCTGTCCGGCTCCGGGCTGCTGTCCGCATCCTCTGCCTGCTATAAACTCACCCCGGCAGGAGCCGAAGCCTTACAGCAAGCGCGCGATGATGCCGCCCGCCGCGCCAATGAGGAAGCAGAGCGTAAGAAGGATCGCATTATAACGATTGTTCTTTCGATAGTAAGCGCAGTCATCAGCTCGTTTCTCACGCTCATCATCCAGCAGTGACAGTGTGTAAATCTGCTGCGCGGCTTCGAAGTCACTGGACGTATCCAGATACACCTGCCAGAAAAGCTGGAACCGTGCGGCGTCCTCTGCGTTGTCGCCGCAAAGCCCTGTCTGTTTGGCCGCTTCGTATGCGTACCGCTTGCGAGGCCCCCACTCAATTCGTTCGTCCATCCTGTCCTCCTTTCACAAAAGTCCTTGACAGTCCCCCGAAAAGTACTTATAATGAAAGTACCACCAAACAGAATAAGTACTTGAAGGGGTATGTCCATGCTTGTATCTTAGCACTTGTTAGGGTACTTTACAAGCAGAATTTCACCCAGTCGAGTACTTTTGTGGTCATGCACAAAACGGGGGTGGGATTTTGTCCACTTTATACGAAAATATCAAATCCCTTTGCGATGATCGAGGAATCAAGCCTGGGAAAATGTGCGTTGAAACTCAGATCAGCAAGGGGCTGATTACCGATTTAAAAATGGGGCGGAAGAAAACCGTTCATGCCGAAACCGCAAAAAAAATCGCCGATTACTTCGGCGTATCGGTGGAGCGGGTCCTCACCGGGGAAAAAGAAAACGCCCCCGGCCCGCAGGCCGAGAGCGATTTGGAGCGGAGGTTCAGAGCTGCTGCTGCAAAGCTTCCTCCTGATTTTCTGGAACGCGAAATTGCGTATCTGGAACAGAAAGCGCAGCAGCTGCACGTTCCAACTGATTCAGATATGTAAGCTGTTCCTCCGGTGGCAGGTGCTTCCATAACGTCACCAGCCGTTCGATTGCTGCGTCGTCCATGTTCCGCGCTCCTTTCGTTCGTACATTCGTTCGATTCATGTTTTGAGTATAGTACTTCTATTTTGTGATTGCAATGGCAATTTTAGAAAATATGTTGCATTGAGAAAGGGTGCATTGCCCATGGGCTTTTTATCGGCACTCGCTGCGGGAATTGCTGGCCTTGAAGCGTATGTGCTCATTTTCTGGCATGATAAACTTACTTCATATCAGAACTACGACAGCCTGAAATCCTATATAGAGGGCTGCCTTAGCGTAGCCAGAGGGTACGAAATGAAGCCATGGGTCAACCATGCGTTACCGCCTGATCTCCAAATGGGAGAAAACGCCAGTACGCATTGTGAGATCATCGCAGACGCATATCGCCGGGAAATGCTGGAATGGTATTTCAAGGTAAATTCATGGTCTGCAAATAAAGTAGAACCCGTTTATGAAGAAAGCTTTTGGCGTTACTATAATGAGTTTCTTGACTTCCTGACCCGCCATGCCGGAATATCCGGTGACTGGGGGCGTCAATATCATGTAACAACTGATTACAGCGACACCCTGTCCGACTTTGGCCTTGACCTCTACAAAGTCATATATGCAACATCAAAAGCCGCATCAAAACTTGGAATGCCGGAATACCTCGGCAACAGAAGCGATCAATGGTTGCCTATCATAAAGTCAGGGAAAATCCCAAAATAACAGTTTATGAGGGTGCCTATGCCAGACGATTATCACACCATAATGGAAAAGCGAAGAATGGAAACGGAGAATAAATAGTTAGAGGTCCCCCGCCGCCTCTGCAACAAACGGCGGGGGGCTTTTGGCAGTGACAGGGGGCTTTGTCATCTGCTGCGGGTAAAACGTATCACATTGAGGTGTAGCCCGGCAAGGCCCTAATCGTGGCTTTCGGCATGGTTCGACAAAACTCATATATACTTTTGGGGGTGAGATCATGACTTTGCGGGAAATGTGCGCGGAGCGGCGGGAAAAGCTGGGCTTAACCTATCTGGAAATTGCGGAGCAAAGCGGCTTGTCGCTCTCCACCGTCAAAAAATTCTTTTCGGCAGAATCCAAGGCCCCGGCTTTTTATGTGGTGGCCGGAATCTGTAAGGTGCTGGGTATTTCGCTGGACGCCTATGTGGGCATCGGCGACCATCTGACTGCCGATGAAAAGACCTTGCAGGAGCGAGCGGACGGCTTGGAACACCGCCTTGAAAATAAGCGGCAGACCATCGGCCTGATGGAGACGGAGCTGAACAACCTACGTCATTCCGAAAAACTATACAGGTGGATCATACTCGGTTTGTCGCTATTGATCGTCGGTCTCTTCGTCTGGTGCGTGTGGGTAGATATTCGCTGCGCCAATTACGGATTTTGGAGGGAATAGTGTGAAGATACCAAAAGCAACAAAACTCCCATCCGGCAGCTGGAACATTAAAATGATGATCGATGGGCAACGTATCTCCGTGACAGCATCCAGCAAGCAGGAGGTCGAAAAGAAAGCCGCTGCCATCAAAGGCGGGGCAGCCATTGAGGAAAAGCAAAAGAAAGTATCACTTTCCGCCGCGATTGATGATTACTTGGAAAGTAAAAATACCGTCCTCTCCCCTGCTACGGTTCGGGGGTATCGGACAGTGCAGAAAAACCGTTTCAAATCGTTGATGTGGCGGGATGTGTACGGTATTACCAAATTTGACGTGCAGCGGGCCGTGAACGAAGAGTCAAAGATCGTATCGGCAAAGACGGTTGCCAATGCCTACGGCCTTATTCGCCCCGTGCTGAAAGAGCGCGGCGTGAATGTGTTCGGGGTGCGGCTGCCGCAGGTCAGAAAGCCGGTAAAGCAGTATTTACAGCCGGAGGACATCGGGAAACTGGTGGACGCCGTAAAGGGTGACACCTGCGAAGTGCCTATTCTGCTGGCCGTTTGGCTGGGTATGCGGCGCTCTGAGATCATAGGGCTATGCTGGGATTGCGTGGACACGGAAAACAATCTGATCCACATTCGGCGGGCCGTTGTGCCGAACGAGAAAAACGAATGGGTTTTAAAAGACACCGCCAAGAATGAAAGCAGTCAGCGCACCGTTGAATGCCCACAGTACATTATGGATAAGATCAAGAAACTTCCCCGGCGTAAAAGTGGCAGGCTGTTTGCCATGCACCCGGACACCGTGCGAAAGCATATCCATCGGGCTTGCGAAAAAGCCGGTATCACAGATACCACTGTTCATGGCCTCCGCCACACAAACGCCGCTGTCATGAAAACGCTTGGCATTGATGACCGCTATGCCATGGAGCGGGGCGGCTGGTCATGCGAAAGCACCTACCGAAAAACGTATTCCTATGTATTCGACAGTAAAAAAGTTGAGGCCAATACGGCTATCAACGATTTTTTTACCCATGAAATTACCCACGGAAAATAAAAGGCCGTTGTAGCGCAATGATTATAGGCATTTTATTGCAGGGTTCAAATCCCTCCTTCCGCGCCAAATAAGAAAACCGAGGAGCCGCAATGGTTCCCCGGTTTTTCTTTTGATTTCAACGGTTTGCGGGCTTGCTAGAATTGCTGGGGAATTGCTGGAATTGCTATGCAAAGCCTAAAATTGCACACGAAATTACACACGAATTACACACGAAAATTTTCAGGTGAAGCCTATCTATCTGCTTCCACGATCCCGTGATAATACGCGCCCAGCTTTTTCTTTGCCTCTGGGCCGTCCTTGTCCATCAGAAATGCCCTTGCCATATCTGCATAGAACTCTGCAATGGACACGCCGTATTTCTCCGCCACGCCGGAATAGTCGGAATACATCATGTTCATGGTGATCCACCAGCAGGGCCGGGAAACCTTTTCCCAGGTCATCCCCATGCTTTCCGCAATGGCGGTGGTCTGGTCAACACCCCAGTGGGGGCCGGTGGTACCGTCCTCGTTTTCCATGCGGGCCGCCCACGCTTCCGCGTCGGCTTTGGTCATCTCCCGGCCCGTGCAGATCGCCCCTTCGGCGCCCTTGAGCATGTTGAGGCATTCCACCATCGCCATGATCCCCTGCGCCGCGTTAGGGGTAGCAGGGTTCCGCATATATTCCCGGATGCTATACTCCAGTTTAGGAATGTACGCTTTGATTTGCTCATGCAGATTCTCCATGGTTGTCCTCCTCTCCGGCCGTCTGGGCCTTCATGGCCTCCTTGGCCTTATCAATGGCAGCGTTGCCGATCTGGTTGCCGATGCTGCGGCCGGTGGGTGTGGCAGCCATGACGCCCAGCAGCATCCCGATTAACAGCTGCATCATGCCGCGCCTCCGTCAGATCCGCTGGACCCGCAGGGCCACGTTGTCAACGGTGGCTTCCACGCCGGTCAGCACCAGAGTCAGAGCCGCACCGGCAGCACAGCAGGGCTGCCGCACCAGCGCCGTGAGATCGAGGTTGACCGTGCCGCTGGCCGCGCCGGTCTCGGTGGCGGTGGCACCGGGGACAGCTACGCCGTCCTTGAAGAGCGTGGCGGTGACAGCTCCGGCCGCCGTGAGGGTGGCGGTGATGGAGGCGTCCACGTCATAGTACCCGGTTCCGGCGAGGTTGACCGCGTTGCCGTTGAGGGCAATATCGCAGCCGTACCGCCGGATTAGGCCGCCCAAAGGGATGACGCCGCCAACAGCCACCGCCGTGGGGGTCTGCATAGCAGCGTATAAAGCAGATTTACAACTCATAGTTTTTCTCCTTTCAAAATTGAAGGGCGGGGCACCGGCCCCGCCCATTACCCGGCCGAAGGGGCCTGAACTGTTTCCGATGTGGAAAAAGTTGCTCAGATGTTGCCGCTGCCGTTGCAGCCGCAGGATGCGGGGATGATCTGGCCGCCGCAGGTGGATGCCACGCCGTACAGGTTCGGCTTCGTCAGCATCCGGCCCTCGATGGCATCCAGCCGGCGGTTGAAGCCGCAGCAGCAGTCGGAGATCTTCGCCGCCAGAGCGTCGGTCTGCTCCTTGGTGAAGATGCCGTTCTTGAGGTTCTGGTTCTCCATCTTGAGGTCGAAGATGGTCTCCTGGAGGCGCTGCTCATAGATCCGGCTGGCCTGAGAGGTGATGGCCTCCGTGCTGGCGTTGATGGCCATACGGGTGTCATTGCTCTGCTGCTCGATAAGATACTGCGTGCGGGATGTGTCGATGATTCCCTGTTTTTCGACCTGGCAGTTGCTCACGCGGTTGCAGCCGCCCTCCTGCGGGGGATAGGGGTTGTTGCCGCGATTCCAGCCCCAGCCGCCGCCGAAATTCCCGCCGAAAATGGCAAAAATCACGATGATGACAAAAAGGACTGCAATCCAGCTCATACCAGTGCTACGATCTTCCATGTGTTCGTGCTCCTTTCGTGTTTTTATTCCAACCGGCTATTTAAGCCGGGGGAATTTGGTGGAACCGCCCGCTTTCCCCTTCTGAGGGGTCTGTGAGCCGTTCTGTGCGCCGCAAAGGATCTTGTTTGCATCGGAGCGCAAGGCCTCCGGTGTGGTCCCCAGAAGGCCGCACAGGGCCTTTGCCTGCATGGTCTTCCCGTAGCGGGCATACAGGCTGTTTGCGATATTGGGGTCAATGCCCAGCCGTCTGGCTGTGCTCTGGACGCCCTCCAGCGTGTCAGCCGTCCCGCTGATCGCCTGCTCCGCCTTCTGCACCGCGTTTTGCAGGTCGGCGCTGGGGAACATCTTCGACGCGGCCGCTATGATCTGCTTGAGATCCATTCTCCTTCAGCTCCTTTACCTGGGCCGACAGGCCCTTGATGATCTCGGCCATGTCGCTCATGGCCGACTGCATTTCACCCATCAGCTCCTCCTGCGTCTTGGGCGGGATGATGACGCCCAACTCCACCAGCTTGTCATAATACTGCTGGGTGGTGCCCTCCAGTTCCGTGTAGGCCGCTGCGGTCTTTCCGATGAGCTGCTGACGGTTGCCAAAATAGTCCACCTGCCAGATGTCCGCGCCGTCGATGGCGCACATCAGGCAGCTGGAGCCCGTGTATCCTGCGATCGCAAATTGCTGATCCATAGCGCACCTCCTTTTTCCTAATGATACAAAAAAACCGGACATCCAAACTGCCCGGAAACTGCCTATATTCTGCCCTCAAACTGCCCAAAGAAATAGCCGCGTCCGAATCGGACGCGGCTTTCTCTATCCCTGCATATCATCCGCGATCTTGGCGTAGGCACGCCTTCGGATTTTGGCCAGGCCGTCCACACTGACGTGCAGTCGGTCGGCTGTCTGGATGCAGCTTTGGCCATGGACATCCACCGCCAGCACCGCCGTCTCTTCGTCAGGCGGCAGGCCAACCAGCCGGACGGCCTGCTCCGCTCGCTTGGGGGCCATGCCGGATAGCATGGCCCGTAGCGCCTTATGCTCACTGTTCATGCTCGCAGTTTCAGCTTGCAGAACGGGATATCCCGTGGGCGTTTCCGCCGCCTCACATCTCCTTTCGTTATTTCCCGGCCAAACGGGCGTTCTTCCGAACTTTCTCGTTTACAAGCGCCTTGTTGTAATGCCGGATGCTTTTGCCTACCCCCAGATACTCAAAAAGTGCGTTCCGCTGCTTCTCGCTCAGACCGGGCATATTGTACACCGCCTGCATGATCAGCAGCCCCTTGCTGTTGGGGATCGTCTCCCCGTTTCGGTCCTTGACGCTTTCGATCTCGGAAACCTGCGTTTTCAGCGCCACATAGATTTCCGGCTTAATGCCGTACTTCTGCTGTGCCTCCTGGGCTTTCAAAATCCACTTGTCGGTGATCTCATAGGTTTTGTCCGTCTCGTGCAGTGCCGTCTTTTTGGCGTAGGTCTCCGCGCTGGACAGGGTCTTGTCCTTCTGCTCGTCAGTGAAGGTCCTGAACACCTGGCTGTCCTCCAACCCGGATTCTATAGAGCTGTAAAGCTCGGACTTCTTGCGGCTGTATACGATGTAGTCATCGGAACTGAGATCATTTTCCGTAAATTTGTCCTCGCCCTCGCTGTCATCGTAGCTGTCCTTTGCCCCGATCAGGCTTGCGGCGTTCTGGGGCAGGCGGTAATCCCCATCCTTTTCCTGTTTCTTTTCCAGACGGCTCTGCATCCCGCTGTCCACGCTGGTGCTGTCCAGCGCCATGTAGTCCTTCAGTTCCTTGCGGATGTGCTCATAGGTGGTCAGGTCACCCTGTTCCAGCGCCTTGAACGCCAGATTCATGTATCGGCTTTTGTTTGCGGTGCTGTAAATATTGTATGTGAATTTCTCAAACTCATATTCCAGCGCCACGCTGCCGGCAGCTTGAACAGCCGTCCGGACTGCCGCCATTGCGTCCCGCTTGATGTTGGCCACCGGCAGGCCGAAAAGTTTAGAACAGGCTGCAAACATATTTGTCAGCGCTTCTTCTCTGGTCTTTTTGCCGCTGCCGCCAATGCTTGCGGTGAAATCTTTAGAGGCAGATACAATGTCAGAAAACACCTGCATATCCGTCCGGGATACGCTGTACCCTTGCGTCAGGGAAAGAATATCCTTTACAAACGGGATGCTTCCCAGCTTGTTGACGTTGCTCCCAAGGTTTCCTTCCAAAACAATATGCTGCAGCAGCTCCTTGGTGGTCTTCTCATCACCGGTAATGCCGGTCAGTGCCGTCAAGAACTTCTCCCAATAGTCCTTGTCCGGGTCATCGTCACGTCCTGCGTCTGCGATGCTCTGGGCCAGTGCGTTAACTACGTCCGTCACCAGCAAAGCAGCCGCCGCACGTCCCACGGTTTTAATGGCCTTGCTCCGCTTGGCAGGGTTCTCTTCATAGCGCATATTGTCCCATGCCCGCATGAACACGTTCAGGCTCATGATGGGTTCGCCCATGAACGAGGTCGCCTGCTTGGCAAGGTCGCTATGCCCTCGCATGATGTTGGAACGCTGCAAAATGCCGTCTACCACCTGCGTCTGGTCGATCATGTCGGTGAACACTTCATTGACCGCACTGTAAAACTCGCCGCTGCCAGCCCGCAGATTGGGTCTCTCCCGCTTCACCTGCCACTCGCAGGCATTCCAGAGCGCACCCCAGGTAACGGCGTCCGCTTTCCCTGCGGGAGCGCCAGCTTTGTCATTGATCTTGTTGGCGATGCCCTCCTTGCCGTAAAACCGGTCATTCAGGGTATAGGGGGAGGAAATATCAAAGCTACCTACGTCCTTCCGCATGGCAATGGGGGAATGCGTCAAAGCCTTTTCCCATCCGTTTCCCTTCGTCACACCGCCGGTCAGTCCTCTTGCCATGTCGGAAGGATCCAATACGGCGGATGCCCGGAAAAAGGCGGTCGGCTGCTGGATGACCACACGCACGTTCGCGCCAACGGCAGCACCCTTAAAGCTTCCGATCCCTCTTGCGAATTTATCCGTAAGCGGTTCAAAATCCTTGGTCTTGATGCCGTTCTGGATGTCGCCCATCAGCTTCTGCCAGTACTGCTGAGATCCCTGTCCGCCCTTCTTTTCCAGAAAGCCCTTTACGGTCTGAACGAGATTGCCTTCACTGTCCCGGAACTGGAAGTTGTACAGCCGGTTCGCGTCCTCCATGGGACACAGCCACGCTGCGTAGTCGATCATGTCAGAAGCGTGGTCCGCAAAGGTGTCAAACACCCCTCGGATGCTCAACGGCGTCGACGCGTTGGGCTTCACCGCCTGCGCCATGCCGATGTTCTTAATAGACCGCACATTCCCGCTGTCCTTCTCCTGCGAGCTGTGCAGTGCTTCCTTTGCAGATTTAATGGGCCAGTAGTCCTGCTCCGTGAATTTCTTATAGCCGTAGGCTTTCATGCTGGCCTCGTTGCCGTAGTTGGCAAGAACACCAGTGGTCAGCTTCTGCAAACCATCCGCGATCCTGATTTGCTCCGGGGTCAAAACCTTCACAATGGACTGAATATCCTCTGCGGAAAGATGGATCACGTCCGTTCCTCTGGGGATCTTGGTCTTGCCGGGGACCTTGATCTCCGGCTGCACGATGCCGCCTTTCAGCAGGTGGTCCTCCGCCTGCTTGCGTTCGCTCAGAAGATACAGCTCCATGGCCTGTGCTGTGGTCAGATCCAGCTCATGGCCTTCCGTTGTGGTGAAATGGTGGACTTCCTCATTCATAGACGTTACCGCGTTTTCACGAATGCCAGTTTTCGCGTCGCCCAGAATCTGGTGAACCTTCTCCGCCACATCCCGCGCCATGATCTCCTGATGGTCCTGCGCGTTCCGCAGCATCCGGTAAATGTCCTTTCCGGTCTGGCCGAAGTGGGCAAAGAACGTATAAGGCGTTTCCAGGCTGATCGCCACGTTGTTTCCCAGCTTCCGCCGCCGGGTCATGCCGTCCATGCGGAGCGCATCGGCAAACTGCTTGGTGGTCTCGAATTTCTCCGACGCCAGCGTCTTGCCTGCCGTGGTCACGGAATGCTCCACGGATTTCAGCACGTTCCACATGGTTTTCAGCTGCTCTGTGGTCAGATCCGCAAGGCGGGTATCGCCCATCTTGATGACCTCGCTGAATCCGCCGGTCACATCGTCACCGCCCAGAAGAGACGGGTCCACCACCATATCGCCATCCTGGGCGATCTTTTGATACTGCTCCTTCAAATTCTGGAACGCCACCGTCCGGTTCGTCGGCGTGCCCGGTTCCTTGTAGATCCGCTCCCCCGTCACGGGGTTCAGCGTAAAGGACCGTGCATTGGGGCTGCTCTCCTGATTGATGCTTTCCAGCACCTTTGCCACTGCGGAGCGCATATCCTCCGGAATGTGCTGGTTGTCCGTGGGCCGCAGCAGCTTTTGAGACAATGCGCTGGCGTGGCGAACGATCTTAGCCCGCAGCTCTCTCCGCTTCTGATTGTCCCGCCGGGTCACGTCCTTCTCCCGGTAACGCTCCTTTAACGCCTGCACCTGCTCCGCACGCCGGGTGCGTTCTTTGGCAAGAGCCTGTGCGGTGCTTCTCAGCCGTTCGGCATCCTGCCGCCCCTGTGCCATCTGACCGGCAAGGAATGCGTCCTGCGCCGCCTGCTTCCCTGCTGCACGGGTGGCTTGCAGCTGCTCTGCCTGCCGGTCTGCAAAGGTCTTTTTTGTCTGAGGCAAAACAAAGAACCGGTCCATAATGTCATTGGAGATAGACGCCACAGCCTGTCCCATATAGCCTTCAAAGGGGTTGTACTCCGTCACCTTGTACAGCCGGTTCGCCACGTCCGCGATCCGCTGCACCTGGTCGGAAATGTTCATGTCCCGCTGCTCGCTGAAAAATTCGGGGTACTGCTCCGCCAGTTCAGAATAAATCTGGTCTACATTGGTATGTTCCCCCGTCCCGAACTTCACCTTGCCGAACTGGGATTTCCGCAGTTCATTGAAGTCCGTGATTTCGGCGGCATCCTGAGCCGTCAGGGTCAGCTTGGTGTCTTTCAGATACTTCCGCAGACCGGCGTATTCCTTGTATGCCCGATCGTCCACCTCTACGGCGCTTTCTGCGATCCGCTCCGCAATGGCATCAGACCGTCTCCGCGCCTCCGCATAGGTCAGCTCGTCCCTGCCGTCCTTGCCGCTGGCAATGTAGTCATACAGGCTCTGCAAATCTCCGGCAATATCACTGCCCTTGATGTTCGCCCCGTAGTCCTTTACCAGCGCGTCCGCCGCCTTCTGAACGGATTTCCGGTCGGTGGTCACGCCCTGAGACCGTCTGGTCTGGCCCTTCCAGTACTCCACCCGCTCTTTTAGGGTGTCGTTTTCCCGTTTCAGCGCCGCCAGTTCCTGCGCGTTCTCCGTGCCTTTCAACGATAGGAACTGCGCCAATTCCGAAACATGGGGCTTCGTGCCATCTTTGAAATATGCTTTGATGTCATTCAGCACCTTGCTGAAATGGGTACCCCTGGGATACTCCGTGCTGGAAACTGTCTGCCCATCCGGGGTGTCCAGATCAAGAATGACTTCGCCCCGGTTTTTACCGATAAAGTCTGACAATGCGTCCATTTGGGATTTTGTCGGCTCCACAGAGATGTTGATGCCGCCGCTTTCCGGGGAAATGCGGATATTGCCCTCGCTCATAAACTGCACCATGGAGCCGGAGTAATCATCCCCGCCGTAATCCTCCCCGATAGCGTCCCGGATATCCCGGTGGTCTACGGTCCGGTATCCGCCGGGGCCGCCCTCATGCCGCCCAGAAAAGTCCAGTTTTGTCCCTGCCGGAGTGAGGTAGCCGGTTTCATTCCAGTTGTAGGTCTTGCCAAAATAGGCGATTGCCTTTTTCCGGTGGTCCCGCTGTTCCGCATCGCTGTAGTCTTTCAGGGAATATCTGGTTTTTTCTTTCGCCTTTTTCTGGTTGTCAGCCTTAAACCGCTCATGCAGTTCGTTCAGTTCTTTGGTGTAGGCAGAAAAGTCATAAAAGGCTGTGTCAAGAATTTCATTCAGCCCGCCCATATTCCCAGAACTGATGTGCCCATACAACGTCGCGTTCAGTTCGTCATATAGATTGAGCCGCTCCGTCTCGCTCAAAGAAGTATTAAGCGGGTCAATTCCTCTGTGTTTCGCTGTGTGTTCCAGCAGAATGCGGGCTTCAAGTGTAGACATATCCAGCATATCCGGTGTTTTGGACACAAAGTCAAGGTAAGGCGTATAACCAACCTGCTTCATAACGTGGGTAATCTCGTGTGTGGCGTACATCCCCCGGTTTTGCTCAGGCATGGTCTCCCGGAAATAGATTTGTCCACCGGCAGAAAATGCCGGGGCATTGCCCTTATTCTTGGCCCACGCCGCGTCATCCACAACAAAACTCGGCACACCGTAGTCTGCCGCCGTTTGCTGTTCTGTATAGGCCACGCTGCCCTGTGGCGGTCTCACAATGTGGCCCTCGGCCCAGGAGCGCACAGGCTTCTGCCCGAAAGAGGCGTTTAATCCTCCCCGCCCTCGCCAAAGTACAGAGTCTCCTCGAAGAATTTCCCCAGCAGATTCTTGTACCGCTCGGTTTCCTTCTCGGTTTTGTTCGGCTTCTTGCGCAAAACTTCCATCTCCTTGCGCTCTTTCTCGTCCATTGTCCTTGCCCTCCTTTACGGCATATCTCGTTTCCTGCATTCTACCATCAGTCTGCCGGTTCTGCAAGCTCTCCGCCTGCTTACTGGCCGCCTCAAACGCCGCCTGCAATTTGCCCTCCACCGTCTGGGCCTGCCGCTTGGCTCTGCCGGTCAGCTTGCCCACGATCTCATGGATGGCGTCCCGCAGCTTTTGCAGCAGCGTCCGGTTTCCGCTGTGCTTCTGGATGAAATCGTCCAGCACGTCGCTGTTCGCGATCATCTCACCGGCATAGTTGGCGGTAGCCTCGTCCAATGCCTGTTCGTAGCTGGTTTCAACGCCCGCCCGGTTGTACTGGTCAAGCAGGATGTTCGCCGCTTCCTGCACGTCCGGCATACTGGTGGCAGCGTCCCGGAATGCCCGGTACTGCTCCGGGGCCAACTCCTGTACACGGTGGGTCCACTCGTGGCCTACCACCTGCAAAGCAGGATCCACCGCGTCCTTTGCGATCAGAATGTCGCTGCCGGAGATCTGGCCGTTGGCCTGCCCGCCCAGTACCTGATCTTTCATCTGCACCCGGACGCCCAATGCCTTTGCCACGGTGTTTACCTCGTCGGCAACAGCACTGTCCATTTCACGGGAAACATAATCGTCAAACACAAGGCCGCTGTCCGTTCCGGCGGTCTTGGCAAACTGCGCCGCCCGCTTCTCTCTTGCAAGAGACGCCGCTGCGTCATTCTGCCCTGCCGCATACGCCGCAAAGGATACCGCGCTGGTGCTGTTTGGGTTCTTCTGGTTGGTCATGCCTGCGTGATACGCCCGCAGAAATTCTCCGGTGTAGTCACCACGGTCCGTCCCCTGATATGCCGCCTGAAACGCCTTTTTGCCGCTGTCCCCCAGCTTGTCTGCAATGCCGGTAAAGGTTTTCTGCACGGCGGCTTCCCGCTGCCGCAAGACCTGTTCCTCCGCAGAAGCGGGATTCCTCGCAGTTTGCCGCTGAACAGCTTCCTGAATGGCCCTCTGCGTGCCCTCCTGCTGGGCCTGTGCGTTCGTTTGTGCGGTGGTAGTACGTGTACCCTCCTGAACGTCTGTGCGCTCCTGTGCGGCCTGCTGCGGGGTTGGCTGGGTGTTCTGCCGGGTTGCCTGCTGGGTGTTCAGGTCATAGTGGTAAGTATTGGGGCTGACAACGCCGCCCATAGCGCCGGAAGTTGCGCCCACAAGGAAGTCATACAGGGAGTTGGAAAAGTTCTCCTGCGCCGCGGCAACGTCTCCGCCGTAAATGCGCGGCAGCTGCCATTCCATCCAATCACCGATGAACTCTTCCAAGCCCTCGGACACCGCGCCTGCTCCGAATGTCAGCGCAGCGCCAAGGGCCTTTTTGCCTGCGTCCGTCTTGGCAAACTTCTCTACAGCACTGCGGATGCCCCGCGCTACCACATCGTCCAGCGCACCGCCGCCGTAGGCCTTGGCAAACGGCAGGGCAATGTTGAACATCTTCTCGGTAAAGACTTCCTTTGCTGCCGAAGCTGCGCCGTAAAGCCCCTGCTGGCCCCATGTGGCCCCGTCCTGCCGCGCTTGCTGGGCAGCGCCGCCGAACGCCCGCACGGCAAACGGAACCATGCCTGCTGCGCCGCCGGTAATAAGGTTGGGGATCGCGTCAAGGCCGCTCTGGGTCATAGACGCGCCAGCGTCTACCAGCAGCCGCCCAACAGCCCCCGCCCCCTGTTTTGCGCGGGTCAGGTCTTTTTCTGCATTGGCTGCAATTTCATCTGCCAGCCGGTAATTTTTCTGCGCGGATGCGTTGGATTCGGCAGTTGCTGTCCCAGCGTTCTGAATATTCCGGCGCACCCGGTCGATTTCTGATTGCCAGTACGCCCTGTCTGCATCGTTGTCTGCGTTTTTCAGTTCGTACTGATAGCGGTTCAGATCCCGGTTCCACCTGGTTACATCCACGTCCCGCGCCATGTGTGTGCCTTCCTGAATGTATCCTCGCACATTGGTATAGGCCGCCGCCGAATTCTTTGCGCCACCGGATATGGTCTTGCCCACGCGCTCTGTAAAGGTCGGGTCATCAGGGTTTTCCAAAGCCTGCGTGTAGTTTTTGTGCGCGTCAATTTTCCGCTGGTTCGCCGCAATGTAGGTCTGGATCTTCTTTCGGTCGTCCGCCGTCAGCGTTTTCCCGTCTGCCCACTTCCCGCTTTTCAGCATGGAATTGTAGCGGTCGATCGCCTTTGCAGCGCCGGTCTGCTCGTTGGATGCGGTGTAATTTGCAATGCGGGTATTCGCCCCCAACTTGTTTGCGGCGGTTTTCTGCGGCTGTTTTCCCGCATTGGTGGTGCTTTTCCGCCCGCCGCCGGTGGATACCCACTGCTGGCGACTGGACGTAGTGCTGTTGCTGCGCGCCGGGCCTCGCACAGTAGGTTTTTGCGTCTGGGTTGGAGTCTTAACCTCAGACAAATCCCCGCCCCACGCAGTCGTTACTTTTCTGAATACCGGCTTATCAGAGGAACGGGCAGTATTTGCCCGCTCCTCCTTGTTCTTTTTCTGGCTTTCCGCCGCAGTTGTGACTTTCCGAAATACAGGCTTTGTCGCCATGTGTCAGCCTCCTTACATCTGGAATCCGTAATTGGACGCAAGCTGTGTGACCTGCTTCTTCTGGGAATCGGAGAGATAATCCCAATACTCGTCAACAAACTTGTTCAGATTCTTTTCCGCATTGGCGGAGCTTTCCTCCGACATGGAAATCATCAGGCTGTTGTACGCCCGGTTGAAATTCGATGCAGACGCGGGGTTGTTGTAGCCATAGGCGCTTTCCAGATAATCGTCGCTGTATCCCTCTTTGTGGAACGCATCCAAAACTTCCTGGTTGAAAATTCCTTGCTTAGCGTACTTCTCTGCCACGCTAAATTTCATGCCGCCATTTCCGCTATCCCCGCTTTTCTTGCCTCCACGGCTCCCACTGCTTCCGCTCTTCGCCTTTGCCGCCTGGGCAATCTGATACGCCTGCCGCATCTTGTTAATCTGGCTGTCCGTGTACCCAAGCGCCTTGTAGCCGGAGAAGTCACCGTACGCCGCAAGGTTGTCCGCCCGCTGGGCCAGCCGGTTATATTCGTCCTGAGACATGTTGTAGTCCCATTCTTTCTGCTTCCACTGATTGGTAAGCGCGTCCTGCGCCTGCTGATAGGCAAAATTCCGGTCCGTGTTCCACTGGTTCAGCTTGTCTCCGTACTCGCCGTACTCCCGGCTGTAAGCGTCGTTCAGCACACCAAGGTTGTTCAGCTTGTCGCTGCGATCCTGCTGGTACATTTCCTGCGCCGCCTGTTCCAGCTTGCTCATCCAGTCGTTGTATTCCTGATTGGCAACACTGGCCGCGTAGGAGGAAGCCAGACCGCCGGTGCGGGAGGACACCTGCCCTAAAAGGTCGCTCATGCTCATCTGGCCGTTGGCGGCGTATTGATCCCGCAGCGCCGCATACTGGTCTCCCTGCTTCCAGTCCGCCAGATTGCTGTTGAGAATCTGGTCAATCAGCGCCCGCATTTCGGGATCGTAGGTATAGTCAAAGCTCGGCCTCCCGGCGTCGCTGGTGTTGAATCCGTTGTTGACCAGCCCCTGCAGAACGTCTGTGGGAGTGTATGTGCCGTTAAACTCGTCGTAAGACTTCACCAGTCCCGCTGCCTGTGCCAGCGGGGATGTATCCGTACCCATCAGATAGCGGTAATACCCTGTCGAAGCGTCCTCCGGATTGGTGAAAAGCCCTAACTGCGCCCGCCTGTCATTCACGCGGGATAAGGCTCCGTTGTCTGTCACATAGCCGTTCTTGTCGATGGTGTAGCCGTATCCGGCGCGAATGGCGTTTGCCGCCTGGTTTGCCTGATCGCCCGTGATCTTCCCCGCCTGCATCTGCGCCCGGATATCCGCAATCTTCTTTCGGTCAGTAGCCGTCAGCATTTCGTTATCCGTCCATGCGCCGCTTTTGTTATAGCTGCCGTTTCCTGCATTGATGTCCTGATGGGGCGTGTAGTCCGCAACGCCTTTTGTGGCCTTATATGCGTTTCCGTTCTTGTCGTAGAATACGGTGTAGCCGTTGGAAATGGCATACCCACCAGCCAGATCGGGCCGTCTGCTCATATCCGCGCCAACGCTATAGGTCACGCCGCCCTGCTTGTAATTCTTCTGCTGGGAATTGCTGGTCGGTACGCCGTAAATGCCGCCGCCGTTGTTGCTGCGGTCATACTCAATTCCGTTGTAGCTGCCCTTGGAACTGCCGGAAGAACCGCCGTAGGTCTGGCTGTAGGTCTTATTGGAGCCAGTCATATTCGGTTCCTTGCCGCCGTAACGGTCATTAATCTTGTTCTGCCGCTCCTGTGTCAACTGTGCCCGTTCCGAAGAGGAAAGGTCCGTCCGCTGCAATTCCTTGGAGTAGTCTTTGTTTTTGTCATAATATCCTGCCATCAGGTGGTCCCTCCTTTTGCTTCCAGCGCTGTGACGCGCTTGTCGATGTTCTGCACGGTGGTTTTAAGCGTAGCGACGTCCGATTGCAGAGTGCCCACAGAGGATTGCAGCGCCGTCACGTTCTGGCTCAATGCCTGTACGCTGTTATTTAGCCCGGAAACCGTTGTCTCCAAGGTGGTGATCTGACCCTGCATCGCCGTGACGCTGGATTGCATAGCCTGTACGTTGTTCTGCAGCGCCGCCACGATCAGCACCATTTCCGCCGTGCTGGTTCCTGCCGAAGACAGGGTGCGGGTGAGATTGGAATTGTTGAACTCCAGCCGCTCCCGCATATAGGAGATGTAGTTTTCCAGCGTCCGCAGGCTCCCAGCAGCGTCCTGCGGGTCCAGATGGTTCAATTCCTTGTCAAAAATCGCCATGCTACACCTCCGAACCCACCCGGAACCGCCGGATCATGCCAAGGATCGCGCACGCGCCCTGTCCGGAAAGACGGACCTCGTATTTGTCGCACCGTCTTGGCCGCACCGGGAGAAGTTGCGGGCCTTTCCCGTGAAGGCTCCCAATCTTCTCCCATTTCCCGTTGTCGCACCGTACCTCTGCCTGCATCCACGCCTTCTCTCCCAGCTCAAACCGGAGATACAGGGAGGAATACACTTTTTTTCCCTCCATGGTCTCGTAGAAAGGTGTAAACGTGGCGCTCCAATCAACGACTTCCGAACCCTCGTCTGCGTCCAGCGCCCAAAGGGAACCGTCAGCGCCCAGCATATAAAGGAAGCTGTTGTACCGGCAGAAATCCAGCGCCTCCGTGTCATCCTCTTCCAGCCATACTCCCTGCTGGGTGTCATACACCAGAAGGTGCCACACACCCCCGCTCTTGGCGGACATATAGTAATTCTTGCCGTCCGTCCCGCTGACGGCATCCGTAAACCGCTTGGCTCCAAACGTCTGGGATACCAGAGACGGCGTACCGCCGGAATAGGCGTACACCCCGTCCGGCCCCTTGTAAAAGAGAACGTCATTGATGACCTGCATGCTCTTGAAGCTGCCCTCCTGCACGCCGGTAATGTCCGAGGTGTAGAGGGCGTATTCCGCAGGGTAGCTGCCCAGAATCTTGTGCAGCAGGTTTTCCTTCCAGAAAAGCACGGAGGAACTCAGCTTGCAGCACCCGGTAAAATTCCCAGCAGAGCCAACCGCCAGTGCGTAGGAATCCGTGGAGATCCCCTGATACACGAAAAAGTTTTTCGGATCGCCTAAAGAGGACGCGTAAATGGTCTTGTTGGCGTTGCTTACACCCCAAAGCCGGTTCTCACTCTCACAGATGAAATCCAGATCCGGGATCTTCCGCTCGATTTTCATTGTGCCCGCTTCCGTGCAGGCGACCAATGCGTTTGCGGAGAATGTCAGTTTGTCTCCATCCACGGCTTTGATGACGATATCCTTGTTGTTTTCCTTTTTTGTGGTGCAGCCGGAGATCGTGATCCCGTCCCCGGCAGAGAATTTGGAGGAAAGCCCTGCCCCCGTCATGGTGATGCTGTCCGTGGTCACAACGGCGTTGGCCTTTTCTGCACTGGCTCCCAGCTCGTGCAGCGTGGACGTGTTCAGGTCCAGATATTTTTTGTCCGGCCAGATCACCAGCTTTGTGTTGACCACGGCAAACTGCTTTTCCCCTGCCGTCACTGTTCCAACCACATTGCCGTCATAGATCAGGCTCGTACCGTCCACCACCACCAGCTTATTCCATGCGGTCACGGCGGTGGGGGACACATAGTCCCCCACCGGAAGCCGCCGCAGCCGTGTAGACAGATAGGGATACCTGCGGGTAGAAAGGTTCCGGCAGGCAGAAAAATTGCCGTCCGTAAAGTTGTCGGAGAAGTTGATACCCAAAAACTCTACGATCTGCTGTTTCGTTTTCTGCTCTGCGTATTTCAGACTTGGAAGATACATAGCCCCTCCTTACATGGTCTTGAACCAATTCCCGTCCGCTGCCGGTCGGTTCGTCCGCCGGTAATAGCTCCGGTATTCCTGCATGGCACTGTTAAACACGGCCATGTCATTGGTGTACAGGTCTGTTTCCCGGTTATACAGATCAATCATAGCAATCACATACAAGTGGTACAGGCGGTCATACGGATGGGGCACCAGCAGCTCCGTTCCAGCGTCTTCCGGCCACGAATAGGATACCGGATCCGTTTTCAGCAGTTCCACACTTAACTGCCCGTCCAATTCAGAGAGCCAGCCGGTGATCTGTTCGTCCGTGTAGAGGTCAGGCCGTACCGCCTGCGTCTGGGCGATGACCTCTGAAATGGTTTTGTTCATAGTGTCTCCTTATCCGTTCCAGTCGGCCCTTGCCTCCCGGACGTCGATGTGGGTGAAATTCTGCTTTGCATACACGCCCACGCCGCCCCAGTCCGGCATCAGCTGTCTGGCATAGGCCGCCACCGCTGCCGGGGTTTGGCCCTTGACGGAGATGTCCGCCGCCGTACCGTAGCAATGCTGGCTGTGAGCTACACCGCCCCCCTTGTCATTATACTGCGGCGTGCGGTAGGCGCTGTGAATCACCACTGGAACGCCGAAGTGGCTACGGATGCTTTGCAGCACCATCACCAGCCGGGGCGCTACCAGCACGGCATCGGAGCCGTCCTTGCAGGCAAATTCTTTCACTGCAAAGTTTGTGGACAGCTTCTTGCCGCCGTCCTTCGTCTTGGAATAGGCGTTGATCTCTACACTCATAGGTTTCTCTCCTTCCGGCTCAAATGCGTCGCCGCTCTTGTACTTCCACACAAGGAAAAAGGGAATGATCCGCCCGTCACCGGTGAAGCCCTTGCCCTCGCTGTCCATAAAGCAGGTGGACCCACCGCCGTCCATCATAATGGCGTTGTCCCATCCGGACGCGGCCAGCAGGTCACGGAGCTGTTCCGGCGTCCGCCGGTCCTTACTCACATAGTAGGCGAACCGTCCGTCCTTGGTGCCGATGGCCGTTCGTGGCGCACGGTAGCGCATATCCGCTCCGCAGTGGATGGGGCTGATCTTCTTCCCG
>ERZ1034917.803-NODE-803-length-24561-cov-9.145964_pt1 | contig 24561 bp, 25 predicted proteins | sample MGYA00520605_ERZ1034917 | MGnify/ENA primary metagenome ERZ1034917 (study PRJEB33766, sample SAMN09781784) | gut metagenome | biome: gut microbiome | host: Homo sapiens | place: Madagascar | study: EMG produced TPA metagenomics assembly of the PRJNA485056 data set... | reverse complement strand
ATTTTACGGTCCTATGGACTATGCAGCTCACATTTGATGTGAGCTTTTTTGATGGTCAAATTAAAGGAGAGAGATAAATGAAAATATTTAAACACATTTTTAGGTCACGAGATAAACCTCAAAACTACTTGTCAGGAAGTAGTTACAATGTACTTTTCGGACGGACTTCAAGTGGTAAAAACGTAGACGAACGTTCAGCTATGCAAGTTACTACAGTTTATGCATGTGTTCGGATTTTAGCTGAAGCAATTGCAAGCTTACCTTTACATACATATCGGCACTTACCAGATGGCGCAAAGGAAAAAGCTATCTATCACCCACTTTATTATCTTTTGCACGACGAGCCGAATCCCGAAATGACTTCATTTATATTCAGAGAAACAATGATGAGTCATCTTTTGTTGTGGGGCAACGCTTATGCTCAGATAATTCGAAATGGAAAAGGCGAAATTTTAGCACTTTATCCATTAATGCCGAGCCGAATGACAGTTGATAGAGCTTCAAACGGCGAGATTTATTACACTTATTCGACTGATAAAAGTGATAATCCTTCATTTAAATCAACAGGTCAAGTGTATTTGAAAAAAGAAGATATCCTACATATAGCAGGCTTAGGATTTGACGGACTTGTGGGCTATTCCCCCCCCCATTTCAATGGCAAAAAACGCCGTAGGAATGGCACTTGCCTGCGAAGAATATGGAGCTAAATTTTTCGAAAATGGAGCGTCCCCAAGTGGAGTTCTTGAACACCCTTCAACGATAAAAAATCCTGATAAACTACGTGAAAGTTGGAACTCATTATTTCAAGGTAGCACTAATTCTCATAAAGTAGCAGTTCTCGAAGAAGGTTTGTCGTTCAAACCGATATCCATTTCACCGAATGAAGCGCAGTTTTTAGAGACCAGAAAATTTCAAATAGATGAAATCGCGAGAATATTTAGGATTCCACCCCATATGGTTGGAGATTTGGAAAGAGCTTCATTTTCGAATATCGAGGAACAATCGCTTGAATTTGTAAAATATACTTTGAATCCATGGATATCTAGGTGGGAGCAAGCAATTCAAAGGTCGTTGTTTTTAGACAGTGAAAAAAGAGAATATTTCGTAAAATTCAATGTTGATGGAATCTTAAGAGGAGATTACGAAAGTCGAATGAATGGCTATGCAACAGCAAGACAAAACGGTTGGATGAGTGCTAATGATATAAGAGAACTTGAAAATATGGATTTAATTCCTGACGAGTTAGGTGGGAACTTATATTTGATAAACGGCGCGATGACAAAATTGCAGGATGCTGGCGCTTTTGCACAAGACGTGCCAAAGGAAAAAGATGAAATGGAGGTAGATAAAAATGGAGAAGATGACGAACGAGATAATGATAAAACAGAAGACGACGCCTCGCCGGTGGTGGAACTGGACGAATGACGAAAACAACGAGAGAATTTTAAGAATCGAAGGAACAATTGCGGAAGAAAGCTGGGTCCAAGATGAAATCACACCAAAACAATTCAAATCTGAATTAATGGCTGGAAATGGCGATATTACTGTGTTTATCCATAGTTACGGTGGAGATGTCGTTGCATCAGCTCAGATATACAATATGCTTAAAGAATATAGTGGCATTGTAACCGTGAAAATAGATGGTATAGCAGCCTCAGCAGCGTCAGTAATAGCCATGGCAGGATCGAAAGTTTTGATGTCTCCCATGAGCTCCCTCATGGTGCATAATCCGATGGCATCAGCGTTTGGAGACACTGTTGAGATGGAAAGAGCCATATCGATGTTATCTGAAATTAAAGAGTCGATAATCAATGCATATCAGTTAAAAACGGGACTTTCGAGAGCTAAAATATCTCGCATGATGGATGAAGAAACGTGGATGAACGCGCGAAAAGCTGTAGAACTGGGCTTTGCGGATGACATTCTATACACAAATGATTCTGACAAAGAGATATCTAATAGCTACATATTTAGCCGAGCAAAAGTTATAAATTCAATTGTAAATAAACTTAGTAAAAAAGAACCAGAAAAAGAAATCAAAAAAGAATCAAAAACATCAATCGAGTCGCTATATAAGCGGCTTTATTTATTAAATCATTAAAACTTAGGAGGAAGAAAGATTATGAACAAAATACTTGAATTGCGTGAAAAACGCGCCAAAACATGGGAAAACGCAAAAAATTTTTTAGACAACAGAAGAAATGAAAACGGGATTGTATCTGATGAAGACAATGCCGTTTATGAAAAAATGGAAATGGAGGTCGTAAATCTAGGCAAGGAAATCGATAGGTTGGAAAGACAAGCAGCGATTGATTTAGAACTATCAAAAGCTGTCGATACGCCGATTAAAGAAAAGCCGGCAATTTCAGATAAACCGGAAAAAATCGGCAGGGCATCAAATGAATACAAAAATGCGTTCTGGAAACTTATGCGAAACAAAGCAAATTTCGAAGTTAAAAACTCTCTTAAAATAGGAGAAAACACAGAAGGCGGATATCTTGCGCCTGATGAATTTGAACGTACTTTAGTTGAAGCTTTGGAGGAAGAGGATATTTTTAGGAATCTAGCAAATGTTATTCAAACATCAAGCGGAGACCGCAAAATTCCAGTTGTAGCAACTAAAGGAAATGCATCATGGGTCGATGAAGAAGGTGAAATTCCTGAGAGTGACGATAGCTTTAAACAAGTGACTTTAAGCGCATATAAACTTGCAACTATGATAAAAGTCAGCGAAGAACTATTAAATGACAGTGCTTTTGACCTTGAAAGTTATATAGCTAAAGAGTTCGGAAGAAGAATGGGAACCAAAGAGGAAGAAGCTTTCTTCGTTGGAGATGGAACGGGTAAACCTACAGGAATTTTGGATGATACTGCAGGAGGAGAAATCGGTAAAACCACAGCTTCTTCAACTGCTATAACGTTTGACGAAATTATGGATCTATTCTATAGCTTAAGATCACCTTACAGAAAAAAAGCAACATTTTTGATGAATGATTCAACTGTAAAGGCAATTAGGAAACTAAAGGACGCGCAGGGACAATATTTATGGCAACCTTCTGTAACAGCAGGAACGCCAGACACGATTTTAAATCGTCCTGTTTTAACTTCATCTTACATGCCAGAAATAGCCGCAGGCAATAAGACAATAGCATTTGGCGATTATCAATATTACTGGATAGCTGATCGTGAAGGTAGAAGCTTCAAACGTTTAAGCGAACTCTTCGCAATAACGGATCAAATCGCCTTTATTTCAACACAACGCGTTGACGGTAAATTAATTCTACCTGAAGCTATTAAAATCTTAAAGCAAAAAGCTTAATTAAGAGTATTTGAAGGGAGGCGATTTCATATGTCATACAATACGAAAAATTATACCGAACAAGGCGGCGAAATCACGCATATCGGAGGAACTTTAAAATTTGACAAAGGCGGATTGATTTCAGATTTTCCAGGTGCGGTTAACCAAGCTGCAGGATCTAGTTCAAGCGATACAGTAGCAAAAGTCAGAGCTGATTTAAATGCGCTACTTATAAAGCTAAAAAACGCAGGACTTATGGAACCTGATTCATTTGATGTATCGGTACTTTCATGTCCAACGCCTTCATCTATGCCAACTTCAGAAACTGCTGAAAACAGTGGTCACGCAACTTTAAGCATTGATGGAAATGATATTAAAATTGCATTGGATTGTTCAGTAGAGAATCTTAAAAATGCAGATCATGGAGAATTATGGGGAAACCACAAATGGCTTGGTTTTGGTATTAGGACGGGACTTTCTAGTTTAATTGGATTAAAATTCACGGACGATACTGGGGTATCCGTTACTCTTTCGGCAGTAGATGAAACTGAAGCTAGCGCACTCGGATTATCTTCAGGCGATTTTGTCTTATATATAAAGGCTGAAGACGTTAAATATTTAACGGGTAAAAAATCATTTACATTGTGGGCAGATGGTTATAAAGAAACAACATTTACACTGCAAATATTAGAACCTAACACAACATAGTAATAAAGGAGGCGGCAAAGATGAGTGACAGTTTGCTTGAAAAAGTTAAAGCAAATTCAATAATTACGTATTTTGATGATGATAGGCTGATTGAAATGTATATCTCTGCCGCCATTTCATACGCTGAAAGTTATCAGAAAAAACCTGATGGGTATTATTTAGAAAATGATATGTCACCTGCAACAGAACAAGCAGTAATCATGCTTTCTTCGCACTTTTACGAAAGTCGAGATGGAAGTACTGCCGGATTTTTTGCGGATAATGTACAAGCTTCAGATAGGGTCTGGAATACTGTGAATACACTTTTAAGGCAAGATAAAGATTGGAAGGTGTAAGTTATGTCATTTGGAAAAATGAATAGCTTCATAGATATAATTTCCATCGAAAATGTTATTGACGAAGAAGGGTTCTCTGAAAAAGTAGAAAATGTCGTTGCAAGTGTTAGAGCCTACAAAGAAGATCGGCATGGCACTCAAAAATGGGCAAATATGGCGGCATTTTCTGAAGCTACTACGCTTTTTAGATTTAGGAAAATTCCTGATGTTAACATAACAACAAAACTATATATTTTACATGAAGGAATCCGTTATGACATTGTATCCGTAGAAAACGTAAGAGAACGCGGTATGTACATTGAAGTGATGGCTAAAAAAGTAGAACCAGCTTGTTAATTTTATGAGTGGAGGCAGATTTAATATGAGTAAATGCACTATAAGGTTTCCAGAGGAGTTTTTAAAGAAAGTATCGAAACTTGGAAACAAAACCGATGAAATCGTAAAAGAAGCTTTAAAAGTAGGTGGCGATATCATGTGTAAAAGCGTTAAGTCGCATTTACAAACAGTTATAGGAAAAAATTTAAAACAAAAGAAACGATCAACGGGAGAGCTTGTATCTTCTTTGGGTGTTACACCTGACGATATTGATAATAACGGGATTCATAATGTAAAAGTGGGATTTAATGAACCAAGGCGTCAGCAATATGAAGCAAAAGGCGCACGAAGTTATTATGAAATTACAAATGCGATGATAGCGAATGTTTTAGAATATGGAAAATCAGGACAAGATCCAAAACCGTTTTTAAAACCGGCTAAAAATAAATCGAGAAAAGAATGTATTGAAGCAATGGGAAAAGTGATAGAATCGGAGATTGATAAATTATGAGTATTTTATCAGATTTAAAAACTGTTCTATCTAAACTTAACATTCCACTGGAAACAGGCTCATTCAAAAGTTCACCACCTGATGAATACATCGTTTTAACACCTATAACTGATAACTTAGACCTTTTTTCTGATAACGCACCAAGCGTTGAAGTTTCTGAAGTGAGAATATCACTTTTTTCAAAAACAAATTACATTAAAAGGAAAAATCAGATTACTAAACTTTTACTTGAATCTGATTTTACAATCACAGGTCGATGGTATGTAGAATATGAACAAGATACGGGGTATCATCACTATACCATCGATGCTGCAAAACATTACGAAATTATGGGAGGAATTTAATCATGGCAACACTGGGCTTGGATTCGCTATATTATGCGAAAATAACAGAGGACTTAAATGGCAACGAAACTTATGGGATACCAAAAAAACTAGCAAAGGCAATAACTGCAGAGTTATCAGTAGAGCTTGCAGATTCTTCGTTATATGCCGACGATTCGCTTTGCGAGACTATAAAAGAGTTTAAAAATGGCACGATTACACTTGGAATTGATGATATTGGATCTGAAGTAGCTGGAGATTTAATAGGAGCAGTGATAGACAATAACAACGTTATAGTTTCATCGGAAGAAGATGTCACATCACCTGTTGCTATTGGATTTAGAGCAAAAAAATCAAATGGAAAATATAGATATTTTTGGCTCTATCGAGTAAAATTCGGCATACCATCGACCAGTCTACAAACTAAAGGCGATAGCATAACATTTTCAACACCATCAATTGAAGGCACTGTTATGCGCCGAAATAAATTAGATGGACAAAATAAACACCCATGGAAAACTGAAGTTACAGAAGGCGATACTGGAGTTCCTTCATCGGTTATTTCAGGTTGGTTTTCTGAAGTTTATGAACCTGATTTTGAAACTGTAGTAAATGCGGGAGAATAGCTTATGAGTGAGAAAAAAGAAAGAAGTGCCACTATTAAGGTAAATGGCACAGATTACGATTTAGTACTTACAACCAGGGCAACCAAAGAAATCGCTGCGAGGTATGGAGGTCTTGAGAATCTTGGAAATAAGTTGATGAAATCTGAAAATTTCGAAGATGCAATCGGAGAAATCATATGGATCATTACTTTACTTGCAAATCAAGGTGTTATGATAAACAATATTAAAAATCCGAAAAATAAAAAAGATTTATTAACTGAAGAAACACTGGAGCTTTTCACTACCCCATCGGATTTGGTAGAATTTAAAGATGCAATAATGGAGGCTATGACTAAAGGCACAAAACGCGATATCGAAAGTGAGAAACCCATTTCAAAAAACGCGGAGACCGAGTAAAAGATAACGAATTTTTTACTCGGCTTCTCTATTTTGGAACAGCACAATTAAACAGAACCGAAGACGAAGTATGGCTCATGCCAATAGGTTTACTTCTTGATTTGATTGAATGCCATAAACAATATTATGGCATTTCAAAACCTAAAAAAGTGGGATCCATCGATGATATCATTCCATTTGGAATTTAAATCAATGTACAATTTACAAGGAACAATTTACAATTATTGTTTGCCGCTTATGCGGCTATTTTATTTATAGCCACGAAGTGGCAATCCGCAATTGTACATTGAAAAATTGTAAACTGTACATTAAATCGACTGAAAGGAGGGCCTTTGTGGGATATTCGGACTTTGGGTTGAAAATAGGCGTTCAAGGCGAAAGAGAGTTTAAAAAATCAATTAGCGATATCAACTCTTCTTTTAGACTTTTCAAGAGTGAGATGAACCTTCTTACTGCGACATTTAACGGCAATGAAAATTCAATGCAATCTTTGACAGCAAAAAGTGATTTGTTAGGTCGAGAAGTTGAAGAACAACGAAAGAAAATAGCACTTTTAGAATCAGCACTCAAAAACGCGTCGAATTCTTTTGGAGAAAACGATAAACGTACACAGAGCTGGGCAAGTAAACTCAATTTTGCTAAAGCAGAACTTGATAACATAGAAAAAGAACTCGGTGATGTTAATTCTAAAATGGAACAAGCTAAAACACCGCTTGAAAAGTTAAATACTGAGTTAGATAATCAGGAAAAAGAGTTAAATAAACTGCAAACACAGTATAAAAATGTGGTTTTACAGCAAGGCGAAAACAGCAAAGAATCAAAGCTACTAGCAAACCAGATAAAAGATTTAACAAAAGACATTAATTCTAATAAAGAAAAATTAAATGCTGCTGAAAATGCACTTAGTAAAGTAACAGCTGAGGCACAAAAGTCCCATGCTCCATTCGATAAGTTAACCGATGAATTAGATGCACAAGGTAAAGAGTTAAGTGAATTGCAACATCAGTATAAAAATGTAGTGTTGGAACAAGGCAAAAACAGTTCTGAAGCTAAAGAGTTAGCATCTAAAATCAAGGATTTAAACAGCGATATTGAAGAAAATAAAGAGAAGTTAAATGCTGCTGAGAAAGCTACGGATACCTTTGGAAATGCAATGGAGAATAACACTAAAAAAGTTTCGAAATTGAGTGAAGGGTTTACTGTTATGAAAGGCGTAGTTGCAAACCTCGCAACAGATGCGATAAAACGGTTAGGTAGAGAAATTGTAAGTCTTGCAAAATCCGTAACCATTAAAGGAATCGAATTCGAAAGTGCTTTTGCAGGTGTTAAAAAGACAGTTGAGGCAACAGATGAAGAATTTGCACAGTTCGAGTCTGATTTAAGAAAAATGTCGACAGAAATCCCTGTAACAGCAAAAGAACTCGCTGGAATTACCGAGGCTGCTGGACAACTTGGAATAAAGAACGAAAGTTTAATGACATTCACTAAAACTATGGCAAATCTCGGTGTATCAACAAACATGAGTTCAGATGAAGCTGCAAAAGCTTTAGCTCGTTTAGCTAACATTACCGGAATGAGTCAAGATAACTTTGATAGATTAGGTTCATCAATTGTATCGCTCGGTAACAATTTTGCTACAACAGAATCGGAAATTTCTCAAATGGCATTAAATATTGCAGCAGCAGGTAAACAAGTCGGGATGAGTGAAGCTGATATTTTAGGTGTATCTGCAGCACTTTCGTCTCTTGGGTTAGAAGCTCAAGCCGGAGGTACTGCAATTTCAAAAGCGATAATTAAGATGTCAGCTGCTGTAGAGACAGGAAATAAAGATTTAAAATATTTCGCTCAAGCTGCAGGGATGTCAACGGCTGATTTTCAAAGGTATTTTAAAGAGGACGCAACTGGGGCATTAACGACATTCATTACAGGTCTTGGAAACTTAAAAGACGAAAGTGCTCTTAAGTTTTTAGATGATATGGGAATAAAAGAGATCAGATTAAGAGATGCACTATTGAGGGCTTCAAATGCTAATGAATTATTTACAAATGCAATTAAAACTTCAAATGATGCATGGGATGAAAATTCATCACTTACTGAAGAAGCTCAAAAACGTTACGAAACAACGGAAAGTAAAGTGCAAACTTTGAAAAATACTTTTACTAGTATGGGTTTGACACTTTTCGGTAAAGTTCAAGTCCCACTTCAAAATGCAGCTACGAAATTAAGTGATTTCTTTAAAAAAGCAGATGAATCTGGACCTTTAAAGGATTCATTAAATAAACTAGGAGAAAACTTAGGGAAATTAATTGAAGGGCTCAGTGAATTAATAATCATAATATTACCGCCATTACTAGAGACTATTTCTTGGCTAATAGAACATTCAAATTTAGTTGGAATTGCAATAGCTGGAATTGCCTCAGCTATGTTATTAGTAAAGGGCGTTAAGTTTGCAGAAAATATCGCAGAATCCATAGGGAAAGTCAAAGATTTTGGTAAAAAGATCTTAGAAGTAGCGTCGAACTTAGATTTAATGAAAATAAAAGAAATAGCATTATCGGTTGCACAAAATGCAGTTGCAGCAGCACAATGGTTAGTAAATGCCGCTATGAGTGCAAATCCAATAGGTTTAGTAGTTGTAGCGATAGCAGCGCTTGTTGCGGGATTTATTTGGTTATGGAACAACTGTGAAGACTTTCGAAACTTTTGGATTGGTCTATGGGAAGTTGTTTCAAAAGCATTTTCAGATGCATGGGACGCTATCGTAAAATTCTTCACTGAAACTATTCCAGAAGCTTGGGATTCTGTTGTTAAATTCTTTACTGAATCGATTCCTGAATTTATAGGAAACATAGGAAAATGGTTTAGTGAATTGCCGGGTAATATCTGGAAATGGCTATGCGAAACTGCAACTAAAATCGGAGAATTCTTTGGAAATATCATCGAGACAGGAAAAACAAAAGCCGGAGAATTTTTAGGAAAAGTTATAGATACAATTAAAGAGCTACCGGGTAAGATCTGGAAATGGTTATGCGACACCGTTCAAAATGTTATTAAATGGGGCGGCGATATGGTAGAAAAAGCGAAAAAGGCTGCTCAAGATACATTTGATAAGATTGTCAATAAAATAAAAGAGATTCCAGGGAAAATGCTTGAAATAGGTAAAAATATCGTTGAAGGAATTTGGGATGGTATTAAAAACACTACGAAATGGATTACAGATAAAGTAAAAGAATTCGCTAAAAAGATCCTTGATGGAATTAAATCAGCACTCGGTATTAAATCTCCATCTAAAGTTTTCAGGGATCAAGTTGGTAAAAACTTGGCTTTAGGGCTTGGTGAAGGCTTTGTCGATACGATGAGTGAAGTTAAAAAAGATATGGAAAAAGCATTGCCGACTGATTTTAGTACAGATTTAAATATGGCTATAGAAAACGCTAATTTTACTTCAAAGTTATCAAAAAGCACTCGGGACTCAAATTCTCATGTAAGTTTAATTGATATGTTTAAATCTTCAATTAACAACACGAACATTAAAGTTGCAGAAAAACTAGATTCCATTTTATATTTCTTGGAAGGATATATCCCGGATCTTCAAAAACGAAAAGTATGCCTTGACACTGGCGTCCTGGTTGGAGAACTTACTCCATCGATAAATCGAGAACTTGCGAAGATAGAAAACAGCAGGGAGCGTGGACGATAGTGAATGGAATAACTTTTATTTCTATAAACGAAAATATATCAAAACATAGTTATAGAGATTTTGGATTAATTTTAACAAAACAAGAAATAGAATTGCCACCTGCTAAAACGTACATAGTTGAAATTGAAGGAAGAAATGGAAGCCTTGATTTATCCGAAAGTTTTGGCGAGATAAAGTATGAAAATCGAGAAATAAAATTCACTTTTGAATTAATTGAAAATATAGAATCTTGGCAATATCGGATGAAAAAAGTTGCTGCTTTTTTACATGGTCAAAGAATGAAAATAATAACTTGGTCAGATCCTAATTTTTATTATGTTGGAAGGTGCAATATCGAAGAATATAACTCAGTATCAAAGCTTGGAAGAATAGTGGTTATTTGTAATTGCGAACCGTACAAGTATAAGAGAAAAATAACGACTGTAAATTTATCAGAAGGTAAAAACACAATTGTAAACGGCAGAATGACAACTTATGCTGATCTTTATAACGATGAAGAAGTCACAATAGGAAACAGAACTTACGGAGCTGGAACGCATTTAAGAGCTATTAAATTGCTTTATGGGAAAAATGTTTTAAATTCTAGCGGTGCAGCTACTTTAAAATATCAAGAAGGTGAACTGTAAAATGCAATATAAAGTATTTTGTGATGACTATTGCCTTTACGATTCTCAACTGAATGAATTCCAAATTGAATCTCCTACTTTAAAACAAGAGATTAATTCTGTAGACGAATTTAGTTTTACTATTCACCCTGATCATCCATACTTTAACAATATTTCAAAATTAAGCTCTATCGTAACTGTATACCGAGATGACAATATAATTTTTAAAGGTCGAGTAATAAGTTCAGAATATGGTTTCCACAATGAAAAACAAGTAACATGTGAGGGCGTGCTGGCATTTTTACTGGATACGGTTATTAGACCTTTTGATTTTCCAAACGATGACCAATTTTCTAGTTTAGATTACGAGCAAGATAATGTTATTGAATATTTTTTAAATTGGGTTTTAAGTAACCACAATGCACAAGCAAAAGATTTTCAAAAAATTAAGCTTGGAACTGTTACCGCGACGGATCCAAATAACTATATAGCAAGATCCAGCATTGAATATTTAAACTGTTTTGAAGTTATAAAAACGAGGCTTTTAGATTTACTTGGTGGTTATTTGAGGGCAAGATATGAGCTTGATGAAATTTATTTAGATTACATTGAAGATTTTACATCTGATGGCAAGAAAACAGGAAGTAAGCTGGTTTGTACTCAAAAAATAGAATTTGGAGAAAACCTTTTGGATTTAACGCAAGAATCTGATGGATCAGATTTAAAAACGGGAATAATCCCACTCGGTGCAAGGCTTGAAGATGAAGATGGAAACCAAACAGACGAATATTTAACAATCGAAAGTTTACCAGATGGAACTTTATCTGAAGGAATTGTTAAAACTGGAGACCATATTTTAAATATTTCTCTTGCAGAAAATTACGGCGCAGTTTATGAAGTAGTTAAATGGGAAGATGTAAAAGTAGCTGATAATCTTCAACAAATGGCACTTTCTTACCTAGCTGACAGTGTAAAATTCAAAAACTCAATCACAATAAAAGCGATAGATTTAAGATTGACAAATGACCAGATTGGTGCTTTTACATTAGGTCAATATATTCGCTGCTACAGCGAACCTCATGAAATAAACGATTTATATCTCTTGCAGAAAATTTCGATAGATATGAAAAATCCTCAAAATACCACTATTGAGCTGTCTCACAGCGTCTTGTCTTTTACTGATAAAGTCTTTGAAAACAAAAGAAATACAGATAATATCATAACTCGAATCGATAGAGTTGAACGAGGTTTTGTAAATAACGGGAGTATTACTGATATTGCAAATGAAACCATTGAAAACAGCAGCTCATTTGAACAAACCAGCAATGCTATAATGTCACAAGTTGCAGAACTTTACACTAAAGCTACTGATTTTGAAACTTATAAAAGTGACATTTCAACGCAGTTTACGCAGACTAATAGGGATTTTACATATCAGTTTAATTCCATAATCGAAACAATAAATAACCTTGGTTCGAATTCATCTTCTCAGTTTAATAACTTAATTCGGTACATTCGCTTTGTGGATGGAAATATTGTACTTGGTGAAGTTAACAACGATTTAATGCTGAAAATTAGTAATGATAAGATTTCATTTTTGCAAAATGGTCTTGAAGTAGCGTATATGACAGATAACAAACTTTATATTACAGATGGCGAGCTTTTAAATTCCCTGCATCTTGGAAAATTTGCGTTTTATCCAAGATCAAGTGGCAATTTAAGCTTTAAAAAAATCAAGTAAAGGGGGCGCATATCGTGGGTTCATCTGGTGAAATGAGCACATCAAACACTCATGTTAAATATTCAATTACAATGAATCAGAACTGGCAAAGTGTTGAGGGCAACTATTCAAATGTAACTGTATCTGTGTACTTTTGGCGAAATAATGTGGGCTACGTGCGTCCAGATAGGACGTTGTTAAAAGTAAGATAAGGACTTACACCACAAGATAACGTGGGAATCAATCTGCCTAACCGAAAGGCGAAAGCTGACACGGGAACACAGCATGGCAGAAAAGCGGTAAGTTACCTAAAGGTAAAAGGGTACGACTGAACTGCAATGATAAGCAAATATAAGGATAAATCTGTATTTGGTGAATGTGAGTTTCGAGTTTCTGTTGCGTTCAGATGGAGGAAATTTACCTGACACCTCCAATACAAGTACCATAAATTACAGTAGCCGATTTATGGGTTATCAAAAAAACTTGTATGACATGCCGGAGAACCGGTGATAAAGAAACGAAAGCATATCCGACAATTTGCAACCTATTAACAACGTTAACTGGAGATTACCTAAGGCAGAACGCCAAGAAAATGGCTATGTATAATGCTTTTAAAGTGATAAATTTCAAGTTCGAGAGAACAAGAAAGATGATACTGAAAATCTGCTAAGGTAACGGAGCTCTCATAGTAGTCTGAGATGGGTAAGGACCATTACATGGCGAAGGGGAGCAGTCATTACGTACTAAAATCAAAAATTGATTAGGGAGGAAAACCTCAAATGATACCAACGATAGAGATTTTAGAGAGAATTTCACAAAACTCTAAAAAGAATAAAGATGAAATATTTACAAAACTTTACCGATACATGCTAAGACCAGACATCTATTACATAGCATATCAAAGATTATATAAAAATAAGGGCGCCGGCACAAAAGGCGTCGATAATGATACAGCCGACGGGTTCAGCGAAGAAATAATCCAAAAAATTATCAAAAGTTTAAAAGATGAAACGTATCAGCCAAAACCTGTGAGACGGACATATGTAAGTAAAACGAACGGAAAAGTCCGTCCACTTGGAATACCAACATTTACAGATAAGTTGATACAGGAAGTCTTAAGAATGATTTTGGAATCGATATATGAACCGATATTTCTAAATGAATCCCATGGATTCAGACCAAATCGGAGCTGCCACACTGCACTTAGGCAAATTAAATACGGATTTGTGGCGGTACGTTGGTTTATCGAGGGTGACATTAAAGGATGTTTTGACAACATTAATCACGTCGCACTTACGAAATTGATAAATAAAAAAATCAAAGACGCCAGACTCCTAAAGCTCATATACAAATTTTTGAAAGCAGGCTATCTTGAAGACTGGAAATATAACAAAACCTATAGCGGCACACCACAAGGTGGGATTATCTCTCCAATCCTAGCAAACATATATTTGCACGAATTAGACCTGTTTATCGAAAAGAAAGCAAAAGAATTCAATAAACCTTCGGAACAGTATAGAACAGACGAGTATATGAAAAAGCAATCAGAAATAGCGAGCATTCGTTATTATCTAGAGAAAGCTGAAGGTGAAGAGCGCAAAAGATTAATAAAAGATATGAAGAAGTGCAAACTTGAGCTTTTAAAAACCCCGATGAAATTGCAAACAGATAAAAAAATAAGGTACATAAGATATGCAGATGATTTTTTGATAGGTGTAAATGGAAGCAAAGAAGACTGTGAGAAAATAAAAAAAGAACTGACCCTATTCTTGAGAGAAAACCTAAAGCTAGAGCTCAGTCAAGAGAAAACTTTGATTACTCACAGTGGTAAAGAAGTCAGATTTTTGGGATATAACGTCAAAATCAGAAGAAATCAAGAAATCTTCAAAGTCAAAGGCCCAACAAAAAATTATACTAAGCGCAAACTAAATAATATGGTGGAGCTTGGTATTCCTTTAGACGAGAAGATAATGAAATTTCTATTTGAAAAAGGGATTATTAAACAAAAAGATGGAAAAATTTCGTCAAAGCGCAGACAAAACTTTATTACACTTTCAGATTTAGAAATAGTTAGTGCATTCAATGCAGAAATAAGAGGGATTTGTAACTACTACAACCTTGCTGTGAATTTTCATAAGCTCAGTTATTTCGCATACTTGATGGAATACAGTTGCTTAAAAACTTTGGCATCTAAACACGACACAAGTGTAGCTAAGATCCGAAAAAAGTATCAAATGGGAAGTGGAGGATGGGCGATTCCTTACGATATCAAAAGTGGAAAGAAATTTCTTTACTTTATAAGGTATCAAGATTGCAAAGAAACTAAAAACCCAGAAGATTTGGTACAGAATAAGGCAATCCAACATCAAACTGCAAGGTCTAGCTTAGAAAATAGATTAAAATCCAAAATTTGTGAGCTTTGCGGAAATGAAAACGCTGACTTTTATGAAATTCATCATATTAATAAACTTAAAAATCTGAAAGGTAAAAGTTTATGGGAAAGGACAATGCTTGCAAAGAAACGCAAAACATTAGTACTTTGCCGAGACTGTCATAAAAATATTCATAGGTGAGTTTTTTAGAAATTGAGTAATGATGGCGAGCCGTGTACTTCGAGAGGAGTAAGCACGGTTCTGAGAGGGGACTATACAAACCTACTGCAGAAATACAGCAAGGCGGTATTTTCCTACTCTACACGACCTATGGTTCGGGGACATGCTATTGCAAAATCAATGGTACGACTTATTCTGCAACGGTTAGTCCCAGTCAAAAAATCACAAATTCAGGGATTACTTTATTCAGTAAAAGTCTTGATATTTATCATAATCCTGATGGCTCAAAATACTTAGAAACATCTGCATGGATAAGCATGAATACGCCTCTTTCATCAAATGAACAAGGATATGGGCAATGGCTTTCAACGATTCCTCGAGCAAGTGGGATTTCAGGTATAAGTGGTAACACTTTAGGAAGCCCTGTAACTGTAAGTATAAGTCGTGCGTCTGATTCATTTTTTCATACTGTTATTTATGAACGACCCGATGGGAATCAATTTACTGTTGGTACTTCAATTGCCACAAGTTGCACGTTTACGCCTGCTATTAGTGACTGCAATTATGTTGCTAATTCAACTGCTGGAACTGCTAAAATCTTCGTACATACATATTCTGGAGGCACATATATCGGTACTGCTTCAAGCGCTTTTACAGTTTATGTGCCGTCAAGCGTTGTGCCGACTATAAATTCTGTTACTTTATCTGAGGCTATTGAGGGAATTTCAGAACAATTTAATGCATACATACAAGGAAAATCAAAGATTTCTGGATCTGTAAGTGCTAGTGGCGCGTATTCAAGTTCGATCCAGTCTTATTCTATTTCAATAAATGGCGCTTCATACACTTCAAGTAATTTTACAACAAATTTTCTTACTACAAGTGGCAGCAATTCATGTACCGTTAGGGTGACCGATAGCCGAAACCGAACTGCAACAAGTACCGTCTCTTTTAATGTTATTACTTATTCAAATCCAGCTATTAATTCTTTTACAGTATCGCGTTGTGATTCAGATGGAACAGCAAACGATGAAGGAAACTGTGCTAAATGTTATTTATCTGCGGATATTGCAAGTGCAAATAGTAGAAATACTAAAAGTTTTAAGATTATGTATAAAAAGATAGCCAGCACCGAATGGAGTACACTGACTTTAAGTAGTAGCAGTTATTCTTTTAGTGGGACTAGAATCATTTCAAATATCGATACTGAATCTGAATATAACTTTAAAGCTGTGGCAACTGATTATTTTAGTACATCCGAATATTTACATAATTTATCTACGGCATTTACACTCATGGATTTTAATACAACAGGTAAAGGTATAGCAATCGGAAAAGTTTCAACGAGAAATGCTTTTGAAGTTAATATGGATACAAGGTTTACAGGCGACATTACGATAAATGAAAAAAGTTTTTTAGATTTAATTTATCCGGTTGGCGCAATTTACATATCGGTTGATAATACAGATCCTGGAGAATTATTTGGTGGAAGTTGGACGAGTTTTTCTGGTGTTTCGATTTCACCTGGCTACGCTTGGAAACGAACATTTTAAAAAGGAAGTGATGAAAATTGACAACAGAATATATAACGCTTGATGTATGGGACACAGAAAATATAAGAGTAAAAGCTAAACAAAGGGAAATTAATTCTAGATTCTTAGAAGTACAGTTTATAGATTCAAATGAACCACTTGATTTAGAAGATAAACAAGTATTCTTTTTGGCTAAGAGACCCGATGGAGATATTATTTTTGATTGTTGTGAAATTATTAATGAAGAAGCTGGAAAAATAAATCTTGCTCTTACTTCTCAAATATCAGTTGTAGCAGGAATTATGAAGGATTGCGAGTTCGATATAATCTCTCAAGACCTTTCAAAATTAAAAGTAAAAGGTTTAATTTTAGAAATCGAAAGATGTACAGATTTTGATTCTGAGACAGAAAGCACATCAGAATTTACAGCACTGGAAGAAGCAATGGCTGGATACGAGAGAGCAAGCGATGCAATTGACGCTCATATTGCAGATAAAGAGAATCCGCATGAAATTACTGCTACACAAATTGGAGCAGCAGAAAGTAGTCATACTCATTCTCAATATATTACAGTAGAAACAGATCCAACAGTTCCTTCATGGGCAAAAGCATCAACAAAGCCAACATACAGTTATTCAGAAATAAGTAATACTCCAACAATTCCTACAACCATAACGGATCTAACTGGCATTTTACCAATTTCACAAGGTGGGACAAATGCTACAAGTGCCAGTGCTGCTTTATCAAATTTAGGTGGAGTTCCTACGACAAGAACAATAAACTCAAAGGCGCTATCGAGTAATATTACACTTAATGCGTCCGACGTAGGAGCTGCTCCATATGAAGTAAAATTTGAAGAAGATTTTAATAACATGAAAACTCCAGGACTTTACACAATGGTAGTGGGCGATAATCGGCCTACAGGAGACATGTGTCACAGCTTGATTGTTAACAGGTCGTATGATGAAGATGATTTTGTACAGCAAATTGCAATAAAGGAATCAACCTATGAAGTATATATGCGATATTGTAGTAACACTTCTTGGAGTAACTGGAAAAAGTTTTCAATGGATGGGCATAGTCACGCAGCAAGCGATATAACTAGTGGAATATTGCCTATTACAATGGGTGGAACTGGAGCAACAACAGCAAGTGATGCCGTAGAGAATTTAGGAGCAGTTAAGTTCTCTAAAGTAGTACAACAGAAAATATATATACCTGATCAACCAGAAGTTGCTGGAAGTAGCTTTAGAATTATTTCTTTAACAAACCCTTTTAAAGGTAATACAACAGATAAAATTTTAGGAATTACTTCATACAATATTTCAGGTCGATTTGAACCTAATGCAACAGGAGATCGCTGTGTAATGTATTTAAATTCGCCTTGCCCTTTTGATAACACTTCTTCTCTTGGTAGCATTATGGTCTATAATTCGTATGGTAGATCTTTATATGTAACAACGGATTCGTATATCGTAGTAACATCCATAAAACCATAATGTAAACGAGGAGTGATACAAAATGACAACGAAATTTATAACGCTTAATGTGTGGAATACAGAAGATATCAAAGTAAAAGTTAATCAAGGAGAAGTCAACGCAAGGTTTTTAGAGGTACAATTTATAGATAAAAATCAACCACTCAATTTAGAAGATAAAAGAGTGTTTTTTTTCGCAAAAAAGCCTGATGGGAACTTAATTTTTAATCGTTGTGAAATTGTCGATGAAAATGATGGGAAAATAAATCTTGCGCTTACCTCTCAGATGTCGATTGTTAATGGAATAATGCAGGACTGCGAATTCGATATAATCGCTACGGATCTTGCAAGGTTAAAAGTAAAAGGTTTAATTTTAGAAATTGAAAAATGTACGGATTTTGATTCAGCAACAGAAAGCACATCAGAATTCACAGCACTGGAAGAAGCTATTGCTGGATATGAAGGAGCAAGTGATGCAATTGATGCTCACGTTGCGAATAAAAATAATCCGCATGAAGTTACGACCACACAGATTGGAGCCGTTCCATATGAAGTAAAATACGACACCGATTTTGATGATATGACAACGCCAGGATTTTATACAATGATAAATGGCGACAACACCCCAATGTATGGTAGAAATTTTAGCCTGATTGTAAACAAAGCAGATACAAATGATCTTATACAACAAATTGCAGTAAGCGAATTTTGGGGTGAAGTATACTTAAGACAATATGAGTATGGCGATTGGAGTCCTTGGGAAAGTTTTTCAATGGAGCATCATAGACACGCAGCGAGCCATATTACGAGTGGAAAATTATCAATTGCAAGAGGAGGCACAAATGCAACAACAGCAAGCGATGCTTTGTCAAACTTAGGTGGCGTTCCTACAACGAGAACAATAAACTCAAAGGCGTTATCGAGTAATATTACACTTAATGCCTCCGATGTAGGAGCTGCAGAAAGCAATCACACTCATTCTACGAGTGATATTTCAAGTGGAACTTTACCAATTGCAAGAGGCGGAACAAATGCTACAACAGCTAGTGATGCGTTATCTAATTTAGGTGGAGTTAATTTTTCTAATATAGTACAACAAACGATATATGTACCGGAACGCCCAAAAATTCCAAGCAAAGGTTTTAATATCGTAAGCTTTACAAATCCATTTAGAGGCAACACTACAGATAAGATTTTAGGAGTGACTTCATGTCATATCAGTGGCAGACCAACTGCCGAAGGAACTGGAACTAGCTACAGTATGCATTTAGTAGCAGAACCACAATTTAGTAGTAGTAATGCTGTAGGATATATTTTGATTTACAATCCTAATACATCTGATCTATATGTAACAAGTGATTCTTATATTGTGCTGTCAAGTGTAAAACCATAAAATTGCACTTAATGGGGCAATAAAATCAAATTTTAACTTATATAAGGGGGAAATCTTATGGCAAAAATAGCAATAGATGCAGGTCATGGCTTGCATACAGATGGTAAAAGATGTTTAAAATCATTGGATCCAAACGAGACCAGGGAATGGCAATTAAATGAAAGAATAGCAAGGTACGTAGTGGAGCATTTACAAAAAGCTGGGCATGAAGTAAAACGCTTGGATGATGTAACTGGGCAAACTGATGTACCGCTAAAAATTAGGACAAACACAGCTAATAGCTGGGGCGCTGATTTTTGCGTTTCGATTCATCACAATGCTGGAGTTAATGGCGGTTCTGGAGGTGGCGTAGTTTCGATAGTTTATTTAAAAGTTGGAGCAACAACCAAAAAGCTTCAATCTGAAATTTACAACAATGTAATAGCACAGACGGGACTCAAAGGAAATAGAGCAGAACCTTTAACTTCAATGAATTTACATATGTGCAGAGAGACGAAAATGCCTGCAACGCTTGTAGAATGTGGCTTTATGGACTCTAAAACAGATGTACCGATTATTTTAACTGATGATTTTGCGAGAAAATGCGCTTTAGGTATTGCAAAAGGCATCGTAGCAGTTGCAGGGGGTCAGGTTATAGAAAATCAGCCACAACCTCAAACTACTTCGAACGAAGCCAAATATTACGTTCAAGTTGGAGCTTATTCTCAAAAAGAAAACGCCGAAAAGCAATTAGAAATCGCTAAAAGTGTTGGGTTTAGCGATGCATTTATAAAATTCGTGTAAAGAGAAAAATCGTAGGATAAAAAATTTTATATGCGAAAGATTTTGTGTGCGACTTGCCCTGCGCGGGCACGCGTGCGTTTATTAAAAATTATAAAAAAATAAAAAATTGATGTTGACAAAATGGGATTTTATGGTACAATAGAAATTGTTAAATTTGTTTTTTAGCATTCAATCCTTTCATTTTAAAATTTACCTTAGCAGCTTCAATTATATAATTGGAGCTGTTTTTTCTATGTTTTAAAATTCCAAAAGTCAACAGAGAAGGGGGATTTATGTCAAATAGAATTTTTGGAATAGTAGCATTTTCGATTTTGATAGAGTCATTAATTACATATTACAAAGAATTTTTCGCAATAGGCAGCGCGCCATGGGAGATAGTAGTAAGTTTAATTCTTGGTGTGATTGTAGCGATAGGTTATAACTTGGATTTACCATCGTATCTTAATCTAAACTCACACATTCCTTATCTAGGAAATGTTTTAACAGGCATTTTGCTGTTGCGTGGGAGCAATTACGTTTTTGATGTATTAGGTAAATTATCATTAACTTAAAATTTAATAAAACGGTATGAGAATGGCGATTTTTCGCTGTTCTCTTTTTTTATAATTTTAAAACTTGGAGGGAATATATGACAACAAAAGAAAAAAATCAAATTTGTAAACTTAGGGATAAAGGTTTAAGTTACAGCAAAATAGCTAAACAAACTGGATTTTCTGAGAGTACGATAAAAAGTTTTTTTAGGAGAGAAAATTTGAGAGATAACGATGAAAAAGAAGTCAACAAAAAGTGCAAATATTGTGGTAAACAGTTAGTTCAAATGAAAGGTCATAGACAGAAAAAATTTTGTTCTGATAAATGCCGATTTGCTTGGTGGAAAAGCGCAGAATCTGATTTACCTGAAGATTCACCATATATTTTAAAATGTAAAAATTGTGGAAAAGAATTTAACAGTTGCGGCAAAAAGGGTCGCAAATATTGCGATTTTGAGTGCTACATAATTGATAGATTTAAAAGAGCGTGCGCCCACGCAGGGCAAGTTTGCGAGTAAGATTTCGGATAAATTAAGTTTTTCAAACGCGCGATAAGCCTTTATTTTTAATGGGGGGTACTTTATGACAGAGAACCAGTTTAATTCTGAATTAGAATATCAGATTCGCATAAATATCATGAAGAAACTTTTAAAAGAACAGATAATAACTGACCACGAATTCAAAAAGATCGATACAATGTTGCTAAATGAATATACCCCTGTTTTTAGTTCTTTAAAACCTTAAAAGTCTTGACTTCAAGCGCTATACGAGTTAAGATGTGACACTGACAATAAATTATTCGAGGTGAAAAAATGCAAAAAACAGTAAAAAAATTAGACACTTTAAAATTAGTTATGCCAAAAATAAAGCGTGTAGCAGCTTACGCCAGAGTCTCTTCTGGCAAAGAGGCTATGCTTCATTCATTGTCAGCTCAAGTTAGTTATTATTGTAAGTTAATTCAAGATGCTTCTGACTGGGAATACGCCGGTGTATATAAAGAATGATTGAAGATTGCAAAAATGGAAAAATTGATATGATTATTACAAAATCTATCTCTCGATTTGCACGAAACACGCTTACAACTCTTGAAACTGTAAGAGAACTAAAAGAATACGGAGTAGACGTCTATTTTGAAAAAGAGAATATCCATAGTATGTCTGGGGATGGTGAGTTGATGCTTACCATCCTTTCTTCATTTGCACAAGAAGAAAGTTTGTCAGTTAGCGAAAATTGTAAATGGAGGATAAGAGATAAGTTTAAACAAGGAATACCGACAAGCCATCCAATTTTAGGATATAGATACGTTGATGGAAAGCTGGAAATCATCCCGGAAGAAGCAAAAATCGTAAAGATGATTTTTAGGCTTTATTTAGAAGGTATGGGAAGAAACGCCATAATGAAAAAACTTATAAAAATGAAAGTACCTACAAAATTAGGCGGATCTTGGCAAGAAAGTTCTATCATGCAAATTCTTAAAAATGAAAAATATACTGGCGACTTATTGCTTCAAAAGAAATATGTAAAGGATCATTTGACGAAAAAAACATGTATTAACAGAGGTGAGTTGCCGCAATATTACGTTGAAAATAACCATAACGCAATCATCGATAGAGAAACATTTTTAAAAGTTCAGAATGAAATAAAAGGACGGACAACTGCCTCATCGAAGCTTAAACAAAAGGCTGTATATCTGTTTACAAGCAAAATAACTTGTGGGCAATGCGGTAAGCATTATCGGAGAAAAATTAATAGTGCCGGTACTAAATACGCTCATCCTGTGTGGATTTGTGAAACATACAATACTCTAGGGAAAAAGTACTGCACTTCAAAACAAATTCCTGAAAACGTTTTAACAGAGCTTGTTCCAAAAGATTTTAAAGAGATTATAGTTCCGGAACAGAATAAAATTATCATTATTTTAAATGATGGATCAAAAATAGAAAAAACGTGGCAATATAAGTCTCGCAGCGAAAGTTGGACAGATGAAATGAGGCAGAAAGCCAGAGAAATGGAGGTCAATCGTGTACACAGCAAAAAACGTTAAGATAATCCCGGCGACTTTAAATTTATTTACAAGTGCACCGAAATTATTCCCAGATAAACGAAAAGTCGCAGCATATGCGAGAGTTTCTACAGATAAAGAAGAACAAGTTACAAGTTATGAAGCGCAAGTTGATTACTATACTAGATATATCAAGTCTCGCCAAGATTGGGAGTTTGTAGATATTTACACAGATGAAGGGATCAGTGCTACAAGCACAAAAAAGCGAGATGGCTTCAATCGGATGATACAGGATGCACTCGATGGAAAAATAGATTTAATAGTAACTAAGTCTGTTTCAAGGTTTGCTCGAAACACAGTAGATACTCTTACAACTGTTAGAAAGCTCAAGGACAAAGGTGTAGAAGTTTATTTTGAAAAAGAAAATATTTATACGCTTGATTCTAAAGGAGAACTATTGATAACGATAATGGGCTCATTAGCTCAAGAAGAATCGCGATCGATAAGCGAAAATACAACGTGGGGACGAAGAAAAAGATTTGCTGACGGGAAGGTCACGATGGCTTATAAACGTTTTTTAGGGTACGAAAAAGGCGAAGATGGAGCTCCTAAAGTAGTTGAGAAAGAAGCTAAAATCGTTAAATTAATTTATCAAATGTTTCTTGAGGGCAAGTCTATTAGAAACATCGCTGCTACTTTGACAAAACAAAAAATACCAACGCCAGCAAACAAAGTAAAATGGTCAGTTAGTACGATTACTAGTATTTTGAAAAATGAAAAATATAAAGGCGATGCACTACTGCAAAAATCTTACACAACAGATTTTTTGACAAAGAAAATTAAGAAAAATGAAGGTGAAGTTCCTCAATATTACGTTAAAAATAGTCATCCAGAGATAATTTCTCATGAAATTTTTGATATGGTACAGCAAGAATTTAAAAAACGCGAAGGGATAAAAAATAGAAGTGGAAACAACATGTTTTCAAGTAAGATCGTTTGTGGAGATTGTGGAAATTTTTATGGTTCTAAAGTATGGCACTCCAATGATAAATATAGGCGCATAATATGGCGGTGTAATCATAAGTACAAAAATGAAAAAAGATGCCAAACTCCAATTATTAGGGAAGTTCAAATTAAAGAAAAATTTGTAGATGTAATCAATCGTTTAATTCAAGATAAAACCAGTGTTATAGCAGATTGTGAAAAAATAATTGCCGAACTACGTGATACAAGTACAATTGAAAATAAAGAATTAAAGCTTAAAGCTGAACAAAACGTGTTATATAACTCGATGAAAGAACTAGTTAATCAAATGGCACATCCCAAAAATGTTAACGCGGGAATTGAAGGTAAAAATATTGAAATAAACCAAAATCGCGAATTGCCAGCGCAGGCTCTGCGCCAATATGAAAATTTAAAAAATCAATATGAGAAAAATAATGAGAAATTAGATAAACTTAAAAATATGAAACTTGAGTGGAAAGTAAAAAAGCAACAAACACTCGAGTTTTTAGAAAAAATAAAAAATCAAAACAATTTAATAACAGATTTCGATGAGCATATGTGGTATGCATTAGTTGAAAAAGTAATAGTTAATCGCGATGGAACCCTGAAATTCGAATTGAAAAATGGACAAATACTGAGTTGAATAAATGATAGAAGTGTCCTTAACGGAGAAATTCAATTATTCTAAAAATTTTTTGCATTTATGACTTGACTTATCTTCAGGAAAGAGTTTAGATAGACATGAAAAT
>ERZ1034917.799-NODE-799-length-24660-cov-28.554115_pt1 | contig 24660 bp, 34 predicted proteins | sample MGYA00520605_ERZ1034917 | MGnify/ENA primary metagenome ERZ1034917 (study PRJEB33766, sample SAMN09781784) | gut metagenome | biome: gut microbiome | host: Homo sapiens | place: Madagascar | study: EMG produced TPA metagenomics assembly of the PRJNA485056 data... | reverse complement strand
GGGCGTTTATAAGGCCCCCTGCCGTTGAGTTTTGCCGATTTGCTAGGAGAAATACAGGAGGTGCAGTGTTTTGCCAGAAATTAAATTTGGTTCCAGCGAGGAAAAGGCGGAATCCGTTGCAAAAGAGCTGCGGCGCATCAAAGCGCAGTTTTCAAAAATCCCGGAAAAGAAAAAGCGCTTGGCTTTGGGATTGATGGAACGTGCGGCGTTTATGCGCGTTGCGCTTGCGGAGCTTGAAGCAGATATCAATGAAAATGGATTCTATGAAATGTTTTCGCAGGGCGATCAAAAGCCGTATCAGAGAAAGCGCCCCAGCGTTGAGGTATACGGGCAGACGAACAAAAACTATCAGACCATCATGAAGCAGCTGATAGATCTGCTTCCGAAAGATGCGCCGATTGCTGCTGCTGACGATGGCTTTGAATCGTTTGTCGCCGGGCGTGATGACGGATGACGCGGCAGGCAGAAAGCAATCCGATTCTTGCATATTGGAATGCAATCGAAAGCGGCAAAGAGATCGTGAGCCAGAAGGTATACAAAACTTACCGGCATATCGTGAAGCAGCTGCAGCGGACGGACAGCATCTATTTTTACGAGCCCCGCCGCGCTTCCCATGTGATAGATTTCTTTGAAAACTATTGCCACCACTCAAAGGGAAAAGCAGGCGGGCAGCTTGTAAAACTGGAGCTATGGGAAAAGGCGCTGCTTGCTACGGTGTTCGGCTTTGTGGACATTGAAGGAAATCGGCAATATCGGGAATCCCTTTTGATTGTCGGCAAGAAAAACGGGAAATCGCTACTCGCATCCGGCGTCGGAGATTACCTTCTTTTCGGAGACGGTGAGCCCGGACCAGAAGTGTATGCCGTAGCAACCAAAAGAGATCAAGCAAAAATCATCTGGCTTGAAGCAAAGCGGATGGTAAACAAATCCCCTGCCCTAAAAAAGCGCAGCCGGTGCTTGGTCGGCGAAATCGTTACCGACTTCAACGATGGCGTATTTAAGCCGCTTGCCTCGGACAGTGATACACTGGATGGCCTGAACATCCACGGCGCATTGATGGACGAGGTGCATCAATGGAAAAATGGGCGCGCACTTTACGATATTATCGCGGACGGCGTAACGGCGAGAGAGCAGCCGCTTGTTTTCATCACATCCACCGCAGGCGTTATCCGTGAAGACATATACGATGCGAAGTATGAGGAGGCAGAAAAAGTAATAAATGGTTACGAAGATCCGGACGGCTATCACGACGATAGATTTATTGCCTTTGTGTATGAGCTAGACAAACGCAGCGAATGGGTGGACCCGTCCTGCTGGAAGAAAGCAAATCCAGGTCTTGGGACAATCAAGAATTACCGTGCGCTTGCCGACAAAGTTGAAAAGGCAAAGCAGAATCCGGCACTTGTGAAAAATCTTGTGTGCAAGGAATTCAATATCCGCGAAACGAGCAGCGAAGCGTGGCTCAATTTTGAGCAGCTGGATAATCGTGATACCTTCGCGCTGTGCGCTGCGGAAAAGACGCTTACATGGAGTCACGGAAACGAAACGCGTGCGCTCCAATATCCACGCTATGGCATCGGCGGAGCAGACCTATCGTCGACGACGGACCTAACGGCGGCAAAGGTTATTTTTACCGTTCCAAGTGCTGAGCAGTATTGCTTTGTCTTGCAGATGTACTGGCTCCCGGAATCGCTTTTGGAAAAGCGAACAGAAGAAGATAAAATCCCGTATGACAAATGGCATGAGCGCGGCTTGCTGCGACTGTGCCAGGGCAACAAAGTACGGTATCAGGATGTTACGGCTTGGTTCCGTGAGATTCAGGAAGTGTATGATATTTTCCTTCCGTGGATCGGGTATGACTCTTGGTCCGCCCAATACTGGGTGGATGATATGTCGGCATACTTTGGAGTTGGGGCATTGATCCCGGTGCACCAGGGAAAGAAAACGCTTTCTAACCCGATGAAATGCCTTGGCAATGATCTGGATAGTAAGCTGGTGATTTACAACAACAATCCAATTGATAAATGGTGCCTTGCAAATACGGCATACGAAGAGGATAAAAATGGCAATATCCAGCCGCACAAAACGAGCAAACCAACACGCAGGATCGACGGCACGGCGGCGCTGCTGGACGCCTACGCTGTGATGCTTGAAAACAAGGACGACTATTTATCGAGACTTTGAAGGGGTGAAGTTATGGGGATTTGGAAGCGGCTTTGGAGCCGCGCATTTAAGGAGCGCCAGAGCGGCGCGGTGGTGCGTATGGCGCAGAACGTGCAGGATAGCTATTACGCATGGAATGGTAAAATCTATGAATCTGATATCGTGCGCGCGTGCATTACGCCATACGTGAAGGCAGTAGGAAAACTGCTTGCAACGCACGTGCGGCAGACGATCACGGAAAGCGGCCAGAAAGATACAAAAATCAACCCAGATACGTATATGAGGTTTTTGCTGGAGGAGCCAAATCCGTGGATGAGCGGGCAAAAGCTGCAAGAACGAATGGCGGCAGATTTGAAATTAAATCGCAACGCATTTGCACTGATCGTGCGAGATTCAAACGGCCTGCCGTCGCAGCTTTACCCTATCGCCTGCACCGCAGCGGAAGCGATTCACAAAGATGGCCGCTTGTATATCCGCTTTACCCTTGTCAGCGGCGATCTGTATACCTTCCCGTATTCCGATCTGATTCATTTGGCGGATGATGTGCGGTGTGATTCCGTTTTCGGATCGCCTATTTTCCCAGCGCTTGCACCGCTGATGGAAGTGGTAACAACGACGGATCAAGGCGTTGTCCATGCAATTAAAAATTCCTCTGTGGTTCGCTGGCTGCTGAAATTCGTGACATCGACGCGTGAGGAGGATATCGAAAAAGCAACAAAGCGTTTTGCCGATAGCTTTTTGAACGTGGAGAATGGCACTGGCGTTGCTGGTGTTGATGCAAAGGCCGACGCGATCCAGATTCACCCAGATACTTACACGCCGTCAGACGGGCAGCTTTCCGCTACGACGGCGCGCATCTATGCGCTGATGAATACCAATCCGGCTATCGTTACTTCCTCCTGGACGGAATCACAATGGGCGGCGTATTTTGAAGCGGAGATAGAGCCGACGTTGATCTCCATGCAGAACGAATGGACGCGGAAACTGTTCACACGCCGGGAACGCGGCTTCGGAAATCGCATCGTTTTCGATGCAGGCGGGATCGACTCGGAGACGACCGCAACAAAGCTTGCTTACGTCTCCATGGTGAACCGCCGGGCGATGACGCCGAATGAATGGCGCGAGAAATTCCACATGTCCCCCGTGCCTGGCGGCGATGAGCTAATTTTCTGGCAGGACCCGGGGAACGTGAAGGGGGGTGAGTAAATGGACATTAACGTGAAAGGCACAATCTGCGGAAATGATAAAAAATGGGTATATGATCTCCTTGAGATCGAAGCCACATGCCCGAATGATGTTACAAGTGCGCTTGCTTCGGCAAACGGAGAAAGCGTAGATGTTTATATCAATTCCGGCGGCGGCGAAGTATTTGCAGGGAGTGAAATCTATTCTGCACTACGGGCATACCGTGGCCCCATTGCTATCCATGTCGTCGGATTGGCTGCGTCTGCTGCATCCGTGATTATGTGCGCTGCGCATTCCGATATTTCCCCGACTGCTATGGTGATGATTCACAATGTGCGCGGGCGGGCAAGCGGCAATTACTTTGATATGGCGCAGGCATCGGAGCAGCTGCGGACTGCGTCACAGGCGATCTGCGCTGCGTATGTGGAAAAGACTGGAAAGCCTGCCGAGGATTTGCAGCAGATGATGGACGCGGAACGATGGTTTACGGCGCAGGAAGCCGTTGACCTTGGGCTTTGTGACGAAATCACAGGTGGTGGGCTGCAAATGGTGGCGGCAGCAACAACGCCGGTGATTCCCGATGTTGTCGCTGGCAGATTGGCCGATATCATGGCAAAAGAAAAGCAGAAATGGAAAATGCTGGGCGCCGCAGAAGCGCGCCTAGCCGCGCTGGAGGGCAAAGAATGACAAAACAAGAGTACAAAGAAAAGCGCGCAGCCTTGATTGCAAGGGCGCACGCGGAACCAGAGAACGCCGAAGCGATCAACGCTGCAGCGGCGGAAATTGAAGCGCTTGACGCCGAATTCTCCGCCGCTGCAATCGAAGCGGCAAACGCTGCAGCTGCAATCGCGGAACCTGCCGCGATTGATCTGAAAAATATGTCCCGGCCTGTTGCCGGGGGAAAGGTGATGGAAAAAATGGAAAATGTAAAGAGAGTGGAGGGCGGCGCGGCTGCTCCGGAGTATCGAAACGCGTTCCTGAAGCATCTGGCAGGCAGAGATGCTGAGATGACGGAGCTGGAAAACGCGGCATTCGTACATACCACCACGACGACCTCTCAGCCCCTGCCCACCACGATGCTGGATCAGATTTGGGATCTGGTTTCCGGCGAACACAACATTATGGGGGACGTGAACGTTTACCGCACCGGTACTATCATGGAAGTCGTGAAGCATACGGCAATCGCGCAGGGTGCTGCGGCAAAGAAGGCGGAAGGTGCGGCCAACGACGACGAACAGAATACGTTCGTAAAAGTTACGCTTTCCGGTAACGACTTCGTGAAGCACGTCGATATTTCCTACGCGATGGAAAAGATGAGCATCGACGCGCTGGAGAATTACCTCATCACGGAGATTGCCCGGGGCATCGGCGGCGCGATGGCAGACGATGCGATCAGCACGATCAAGAGCGGCACCGCAACGGCGAACAAGATCAACGCCGCGACGGCGGGCACGGTAGCTTTTGCCGATCTCGCAAAGACGTTCGGCCTGCTGAAGCGCGTCGGCGATGTGTGCATGTACGTGGATCGTGCGACTTTCTATAATCATATCGTCGGCCTGGTTGATACTGCTGGCCGTCCGATTTTCCAGCCGGACGTTTCCGGCAGCGTTTCCGGTTATGTCCTGGGTGCCGCCGTGAAGATGGAGGATTCCGTTGGTGATGGCATCATTCTGGTTGGCGATGCAAAGAAAGTCATCTACAACATGATTCAGGATATCATGATCGAAACGGACCGCGACATCAAGAAGCACGTTGTAACGCACAGCGGCTATGCCCGTGGAGAGGGTGCACTGATCGACGATAAGGCCTTTGCAATGCTTACCGTTGGCACCGCAACTAAGGGCGGTTAATGCCAATGCTTGAGCAAGTAAAGCTTGACCTTGGCATTAAGCACAGCAAAAAAGATAGCGATATTCAGGCGGCAATTGCCGCCTGCTTCGCTGATCTTCGAATTGCTGGCGTTGATAATACGGCAGAGACGGACCCGCTCATCATTGCTGCAGTGAAATTCTATTGCCGGGCTTTTTTCAATTACCAGGGCGACGCCGAACGCTACGACAATGCATATACGAAGCTAAAGCAGGCCCTGAGTTTGGCAGGTGATTACCGTGGCGCGTAAACGAACAGAGCGCAGCAACAACACGCCGTTCATGGATGTTGCAACGCTGATTTTCCAAGAGGAAACACGGAGCAAAAACGGATATGCGCAAATCATGGAAACGGCCCGGGAAGTATTCTGCAGCGTCGCATACGGCGTGAACCGGGCCGATTTTTATGAAGCGCAAAAGCTTGGCGTGCAGTTGTCTGCGACATTCGAAATCTGGGCGGATGATTTTGGCGGGGAATCGCTGCTGGAATATACCGGGAAACGATATCGCATCTATCGCACTTACCAAACTGGCCGCGGAACGTTGGAGCTTTCTGCTGCGGAGGTTATAAAATGACGATGAACGAGATTTTGATCCAGGCGCTTTCTCCCGTTGGTCTGCCGATTTATCCAGATACCTATACGGGGCAGGATGTGGAATATCTTGTGTTTAACTTTGATGCGACTCCAATTCTTTTTGGGGACGGCAAGCCGGTGTATCTGCAATATCTGATCCAGGTGCATCTTTTCGCGCCGCACGGAATAGACACAATCGCCCATCGGGAATCTGTAGTAAATTCTCTGTTCGCAGCTGATTTTACATACCCTGCCGAAGAAAATGCATCCGACGAGGAAGGGCAGCACTTTGTTTATGAGTGCAAGTATTTGGAGTATCTGAGGGGGCTGTGATGTGGCGAGGCTTGTTTACACCGGTACGGCTGATCTGGTATCCGACTTAAATACCGTTCTACGAATCCCGGATGCTGTAAAGCGGAAGATGCTGCAGGCCGGGGCGGAGGTGATCGCTGAAAAGCAAAAACAGAATGCCCCCGCAAACACCGGCAAACTTCGGGAAAGCATCATCATTTCCAAAATCAAAACCAATCCCGGCGGCGGAACAGCTACCATCGCGTTTGATGGCATCCACCACGTTTCCAAAAAGAACGGGCGGGAGGCACGAAATGCAGAGGTTGCATACGTAAACGAATACGGAAAAAAGGGACAAACTGCGACGCAGTTTATCCGCAGATCGAACGAGCAGGCGGCAGGACCGGCGGCGGATGCAGCCGCAAAGGTTTATTCTGAATGGCTCGACGAAAGCAATTTATAAATAACACACAGGAGGTATATCAATGGCAAGATATGGAGCTTTGTACCCTGTCTGGGCGCCCATCAAAACGGATACTACCAGCGCGGCCCCGACGTATGATACGTCAAAAAAGCAGACGCTTGGTGAGCTGGTAAAGGTAACGGAGACGCCTAACTTTGCAGAAGCTACCCAGTACGGCGATAACCGCGCCGTGGAGTACGTGAACATGTTCAAAGACTGCGACCTTGATACAGAGGAAACGGATCTGTCTATGGAGCAGGCGGCGGCGCTCTATGGCGCGACACTGGCGACGGACGACGTCGCCGTAACGTATAAGACCGGCGATTCCGCTCCGTATGGCGGCTTTGGCTTTGTCAGTTGCAAAATCCGGAACGGCGTAAAATCTTACATCGGTGTTTGGTATAGCAAAGTCAAGGCAATCATGCAAGCATCCGAACACGATACCAGAAACGACAGCATCACGCTCGGCACGGACAAGGTGAAGTTTAAGGCAATCGCCCCCAATGGTAGCGACGAATGGAAGGACACAAAATCTTTCGCTGACGAAGCGGCAGCGAAAACATGGCTTGACGGCAAGATTTCCGCAACATAAGGCAACGCGCCCCCGGCGACAATTCGCCGGGGGCATTTTTTGAAGAAAGGGCAACGCGATGGAATGTGTAAAAATCGGAAAAAAAGAGCTGTATTTATATTGCAACGGCGCGGCTGCGATTAAAATCTCAGACATGGAAGCGGAATACGGCGCAGCGCATCCGGATGACGAGCGGAATATTATTTCCTTATTGTGCGGGCGCGATATGGCCTGCATGGAGCTGCTTTGCAAAGCGGCAGCCGTGCTGGCCACACAGGGAGAGCTTGCACGGCGCTATCTCGGCTATGATAAGGGGCCGCTGCTGGAAGCGGATGATCTTATAGTGCTGGCCACACCTGGCGTGCTGGCTGCAATCAGAGAAGCGGCGATCAAAGCAATCGTATCGGGCTACAGCACCGGAGCCGATGATGGCGATGATGAATATGATCCGCTGCTTGCGAAAATCGAAAAAAAAACGGAACCGCAAGGCTGAATAAAACAATTTACCTATCTGCCGCGCTATCCGTCGGCCTGACGGTGCACGAAGCCATGACGGAGCTAAAGCCCGGCGAAGTCTTGGCATTGTGCGCGGAAAAAAGCAAAAAAAGAAGGTGAGCACATGGCGAATAAACGCGACATATTAACCGAGTTTAAAATCAGCGGCGAGCAGCAGTATTCTGCCGCTATGAAAGATTGCCGCGACAAGGTGGCGCTGCTTGATAGCGAAATGGCGAAGCTGCAATCCGCCTACTCTGGCCAAATGAACACAATGGAAGCATTGCAGCAGAAGGGGCAAATTCTGGCCCAGAAGTACGATGCGCAAAAGCAAAAAGTGGATGGTCTTCGCAGTGCCGTAGAAAATGCAAAGTCCGCACAACAGGGGTGGCAGCAGCGCGCGGAGACCAACGCGAAGAAGGCGGAAGTACTCAGCCAACGATTGCAAAAGCTGAAAGACTCCACGGAAGACACCAGCGAAGAGCAAAAAAATCTTCAGAAAGAGCTGGATGATGTAAATAAGGACTTGGAAAAAGCGCAGCGGAGATACGAAAGCACAACGCAAACTGTGAACAAGTATCAAAAGGCGCTGAACTATGCGGAAGCTGATCTCAACAAAACAAGCGCAGCAATCAAAGATAACAACAAGCATTTGGACGAAGCTGAAAACAGTGCCGATGGATGCGCGTCCAGCATTGATGGCTTTGGTAAAAAAGCGGCAGATAGCGGCGAGAAAAGCACGCTATTTGGGCAATTAACTTCAAAGGCCGTCGGGGCTGCGGCAGGGGCTTTTACCGCTACAGGAATTATCAATCTTGTCGTGAAACTGGCAAAAGCCTACAATGAAGCAGTCGAGGAAGCGGCGAAATATGAAACTGCGCTTGCCAAAGTTGCCACGATTGCGGACACGTCCGCTATGCCGATGGAAAAAGCATCGCGGGCGATCCTTGATGTATCTTCTAGCATGGGCGTATCTGCAGAGGATCTCTCTGAATCAGTTTACCAGGCGATTTCTGCATCCGTCGACTCCGCCGACGCTGTAAATTTTGCGGCGCAGGCTGTGAAGCTTGCAAAAGGTGGCTTCACAGATGCGGCGACCGCGGTTGATACTCTTACCACAATTCTGAATGCCTATAGCAAAAAAACGAGTGAAACAGAGCATGTAATGGATGTGCTCATCACAACGCAGAATCTTGGTAAAACGTCCGTTGACGCTTTGGGCAAAAGCATGGCGCAGACGATCCCGTTTGCTGCGTCCTATAACGTATCTCTGGAAGATTTGTCCGCATCGTACGCGATTCTTACAAAGAATGGCACAAAAGCCGCAGAAGCAAGCACGAAAATCAAAGCCATGCTTACAGAGCTGGGCGACACTGGATCTATTGTCGGCAAAACGCTGAAAGAGGAAACCGGGGAATCCTTCCTGCAGCTCATGTCATCTGGCAAAAGTCTCTATGATATCTTGGATGTTCTCCAACAGAGCGTTGGCGGCAGCACCGAGGCATTTAATCAGCTGTGGTCCAGCGTCGAGGCACAGGCCGCCGCCCTAACTCTTGCGAAGGGCGGCGCGTCAGAGTATGACGACACATTGTCTGCGATGAAAAAAAGTGCTGGCGCAGCGGAGTCGGCGTATAACACTATGGCCGATACAGCGGAAGAAGCGTCAGGCAGAGCGAAATCCGCGTTTGATAATCTCAAAAAATCCATGGTAAGCACAGAATTCAAAACCGAGTGGGAGAATTACTGGGCTGGCCTGTGGGAATCGTCGCGGAAGAATAAGGAACGTGGAGACGATGCAAACGATCTGCTGGAAGAACAGTCAGCGGCGTTGAAAAAGCTCAAAAGTGAATGGAAGAGCGGCAGCATCACAAATGAGGAATACGAAAACAAACGATCCGCCCTGCAGAAAAAATATAATAATCTGCTTGAAGAGTGCAGAAAGGGTATATACCGTGAGAAACAGGCCCGCCGCGACCTTTTTGAGGAAAACAGAAAAAGCCTTGGAGAGATGCGGGAAATGCTTGAAACGTACGACAATACGGAGGAATCTGTTGAACGGCTTATTGAGTACATGGCTCTTGAATCCGCGGGCAGCAGTATGGCCGCGCAGATGTTCGGTGAAGAACGAGATGCAATCGTTTCCGTTCGGGATGAAATGGACGCGCTATCTCAGGCGTACGAAGTTGCGAAAAACAGCGCCTACGATAGTTTGAGCAGCACCGTCGGCACGTTTGAAATGTTCGATGCTACTGCGGCGACTAGCATTGATGCCGCAACTGCAGCGCTCAACTCCCAGATGGATTGGATGAGCAACTATGGCGCGAATTTGGACACAGTTATGCAGATGGCAGCGGACGCAGGAATCGCGCTGACGGATAGCATGATTGAAGCCATGACGAGCGGCACGCAGGAGGGGGCCGCACTGGTACAGGGCCTTGTAAATTCCGGCGCTGACGGCATTGCACAGCTTAATGATTCTTGGGCTGGACTCGAAGAGGGCAAAGAAACTCTATCGGGGACACTGGCCGGATACGTTACGGATTATGATAGGAAAATGTCCGAATTGGAGAAGCGCGAAAATGAAGCGGTAAACAACTTGAATCAATCCGTTGCCGCGTACAATGCCACGCAAGATACGTTCAATGCCGCTGTGCGTGCGGCTGGAACGTATACACAGTTTTTGGAAACTGCGTATGCCAATGCGGGCGCAGCTGCAGCAAGTGCGTATAACAGCGCACTAAGCAACGGGCTCGCCAATTCAACGCCGAGCGGAAGCTTTAGAAATGTCCAAAAATCACGAATTCCTATGGATGCAGCGGCCAATAAAACGATATCGCGCACAGTCGCCGCATTCAATGCAGGCGGCAGGAGCGATAGGCAAACGATCACAGTGCAGGCCGATAACGGCGCGCTGCTATCAGAGCTTCGGGCATTGCGGCGCGAAATCGCAGATACTGGAATCTTCCTGGACACCGGAGCATTGGTCGGCGGCTTGGCAAATGGGATGGATTCTGCACTCGGGAAAAAGATGACAATGGCGCGACGGGGGGATATGTAAATGCTTATCAATGCACTTGTGAACGGTGTGGAGACACGCAAATTTTTTGGACTGCGAGTAGACGAAGGCGAGGACGGCACGGGCGTTAAACGCCCGGTTGCTGCACCGAAAACGGAAACGATTGACGTGCCTGGGATTAGCGGGAATCTCGATGTATCGGAAGCATTCACGGGCTATCCAGTGTATGAGGCAATCAATGTAGAGGTCCCGCTTGTTGTAGCGGATGTGGACTTGTGGGATAGGATGAAGCTTTCTTTTCTGCGTGAAGTTTCAGGGCAGCAAATCAGGCTTTCTTTTTCCGATGATCCGGATCGCTATTTTTATGGGCGCGCCACGATTGCTGATTACACAGATAGATCCATTACAAAAGGATTTTTGCTGAGCGTGAGCGCCGATCCGTTCCGGTACACCGACAAAACAATGAATGTGCCGCTTCGAACCACCGTGACGGAAGCGGTATACCCCGGAGCTTGGACTGTTGTAAGCGACGCAGGCGCTGTGTATGCCCCGTATCTTGGGGGCATACAAGTGACAAGCGGCACGGTAACACTGCAGTATACGCTTGGTACCGGGAGTTATGCGATTTACTACAAGCACAACGGATCGGGGGCGGTATCTTTGTGGCTGCCTTCCACCACTTCGCCAGTGGTAACTACAAGAGTCCCAGGGTGTGTATTTTGGTCTGCGGGCACCGTGCAACTGACGCTTACGGCACCGGCGCAAGGCACGTCTGCCGTGCCGCTGCGAATTACGGATATTGTATTCGGGAAACTCGGCGGAGGCTTGGAGCTGGCGCCGGGGCAAGCAGCGGTAACGCCTACACTTGAAATCACCGGCAATCCTATTATTGTATGGGGCAACGATGAATCCACTTTTAAAGCGAGTGGAACGGCGGTGATGTACGGCAAAACGGCGACGCCGACCGGAGATAATAAGATTTGGGCACTCAAAATGACGGATGATGATGCGGTCACCGTAAAATACAGACGGGGGGACGTGATCTGATGTACAGTGTATATCTCGATGGGGAAATTATGTTGCAGAGCGGATCGGACAAGATCCCTATCATTGATGGAAATATGCGGCACAAGCTCAGCTCTACGGCGGAATGGGATATATCTGTTTTGCCGACCAATCCGCGTTATGGGGATATCATGCTGCGGAAATCCATCGTTGAGGTAAAGCAGGATGGTGTTTCCGTGTGGCGTGGTTGTGTAATTGAGCAAACCAAAAATTTTCTCAATACAAAAATCCTCACGCTTGCAAATGAGTTATCATTTTTGCAAGACACCCGGCACGATCCCTTTACATTCGATGGAACGCCGCAGCGGCTGCTGCTCGGTATTTTGAATGGCCATAACGAGCGATGCGACGAAAATAAAAAGCTTGCGCTAGGGACTGTGTTCGGGCTGAAACTGAATCAATACAATGTGAAGTATGAAACATTTGAAACGCATTTTGATATTTTGAAAGATGCGCGCGACGCTGTCGGCGGCTATCTGATTCCGCGAAGGGTGGACGGAACGACATATATTGATTGGCTCGGCACCCTTCCCTGCTCAGGCCAGCGGGTAGAATTCGGGAAAAATCTTATTGATTTAGAGGATGTGCTTGATACATCCGATGCAATTACCTGCCTTTACCCTGTTGGCAAAGATGGACTTACGATCAGTGCAGTAAACGGCGGGCAAACATGGATTCAAAATTCCGCCCGCGTGATGATGTATGGAAAAATCTTTGGTGTGGAAAATTTCTCCGACATCGAAGATGCAGCCGAGCTGCTCGCCGCGGGGAAAGAAGCACTTAATTCCGCTCCCGTTGAAGGGAGATCAATTAAGCTTTCTGCGGTTGATTTGCACACGCTGGGGCTGGACGAAAATGCAATTGAAGTTGGCATGTCCGTCCATGTGTATTCGCGTCCGCATGGCCTGGACGCTGTAATGCCGGTAACGGAAAAAGAGCAGTCGTTGGTATCTGCCAGTGATTGCACAATCACGCTTGGATCTGATAATGCGAAAATTTCCGATCAGCGCGGCATGGTTACCGGGCGGGAGTTTAAAGCGGCGGCGGCCAATACGAGGAAATCCATCTCAAATACTGCATCAATCGCTAATTCTGCAAAGTCTGCCGCAAATTCCGCGCAGGCAACGGCGGAATCTGCCAGCGGGATCGCAGAAAGCGCAAAGACCATCGCGACAGATGCCAAAGCCGCCGCCGACGCCGCGATGGCCGCTGCTGAGGCCAGCGCCCCGAAAAACCATGCCGTCTCCGCAACGACCTTCGGCGCAGGCACTAGCGCCAATTACGGCCACGTCCGCCTGTCCGACGCCACCGGCAGCACGTCGGCCGCCTCCGGCGGTACTGCAGCCACCCCCGCCGCCGTCAAGGCCGCCTATGATCTGGCAAGTCAGGCTTCCAGCGCAGCGAGCAGCGCGTACGACCTAGCCAATGAGGCGGGGCAGGTTGCGACGGACGCGGCGCAGACGGCCGCAGACGCGCAGAGCGCGGCAGAGGCTGCACAGGCCGCCGTCGGTGGAAAGGCCCCCAAGGCCCACGCCAGCACGGCGACGACCTACGGCAAGGGCACATTGACGAACTACGGCCACGTCAAGCTATCGGACTCCATCCTCAGTACCTCCGACACCGACGGCGGCACTGCCGCGACGCCCGGCGCCGTAAAAAAAGCATACGACCTGGCAAACAGAGCCGAAACGACGCTGCTGGGCGGCAAGAAAATCGTCTGCGGCTGGTCCGCCGTCAGTTTCAAAAGCACGGGCCAGACGAATACAACCATCAATTTTGGGACGACCTTCACCGCCAAGCCGATTGTGATTATCGGGCAGCCGTTCAATGGCGTAATTTGTACCGTATTCAAAGATGCGGTTACAACGACAAAATTCACGGTCAACGTCCCCGCCGTCGGCTCTTCGACCGTCTCGACCCGCCAGATGGCCTGGGTTGCCATTGGCAGTGTTTAAGGGGGGTGATGGTTTGGAATGGTACGAGATGCTGATTACCGCCGGGGCGTTGGTCAGCGCGGTTGGGCTGATCGCGCAGAAGGTGGGAAAGCCAATTGTCGAGCTGCTGAACGAGGTAAAGGTGCTGACAGAGCATGACCAAGAGCAATATCTGGCAATTCTGCGGCTTACTACTATGTCCCGGGATATGCCAATTTCGGAGCGGATTACTGCCGGACGGAAGTATATAAAACTCGGCGGCAATGGGGACGTGAAAAAATACTATAAAAAGCTGCTCAAAGAGCACACGGTACAGTGAAATGGAGGTATTTATGGAATTTCTGAATGATTATCTGGTCGCGGTCGTGGTTGGTATTTGCTTGTGTATCGGCTACGTTCTGAAGCACGCAATCCCGTCGGACAAAATTAACCGCTTTATCCCGCTGCTGATGTTGGTGCTGGGCGCAATCGTCAACGTGTGGCTACATGATTTTACCCTGTCGCCGGAAATTTTGCTTGGTGGCATGGCGTCCGGTCTGGCGTCGACGGGGATGCACCAGGCATATAAACAGATGATTGAAGGTGGCGCAAATGCAGATCATAGCTAAATACCTGACGCAGAATCCGTATTTCCGGGACGGGCGGTGGATCACAGGCCCCGCCTTCCGGGGTTTCTTCCTTCACTCCGTCGGCGTCGGTCAGCCGGACCCGCTGGTTTTCATCCGGCAGTGGGACAAGCCCAGCTTCACCTACGCTGGAATCAACGGATTCATTGGAGCCGATGCGGTCTATCTGACGGCCCCATGTTTGGAGACGCCGGGCAATGTGAAGCGAATGCCCCACGCGGGGAAGCCTGCCGGGAACAATGGGTACATTGGGTTTGAGATGTGCGAACCGGCACAGATTCATTACACGGTCGGCGCAAGCTTTACCGTGCGGGACAAGGCCGCGGCCCAGGCGTATTGCCGCAAGACGTACCAGAACGCTGTGCAGCTCTTTGCACGGCTGTGCAGCTTCCACGGCAAGAACCCGCTGCAGGACGGCGTGATTCTGAGCCATAATGAGGCGGGCAAGCGGGGCATTGCCAGCGGGCACGTCGACCCGGAGCACCTGTGGCGCGGGCTGGGGCTGCCGTATACGATGGCGGGTTTCCGGCAAGATGTGGCAAATGCGATGAAACCAAAGGAGGAGATCGACATGACGAAAGCAGAAGTGGTGGCGCTGATCGACGAGCGCATCAAGGTAGCCCTTGAGGGAAAGAACACGACGGCGAGCGATTGGGCAAAGGAGGAATTGGCACGGGCTGTCGCTGCGGGAATCACCGATGGAACGCGGCCGGGCGGGTACGCCAAGCGCGAGGAAGTCGCAGCGATGGTGCTGCGGGGGAAGGAATGAAAACAATGGGGCTGGCCGTAAAGGTCAGCCCCATTGTTATTCGTAGAAAGACAACCACCCGCTATGCGGGTGAGACGGAAAAAGTTCAACTTATGCGTAGAAAAGAAGAACCTCCAATGATAGAGTAGTAGCAGGTTCGCCAACCGCTACGAAACAAAATCAATGGAGGTTATCCGAATGGACAACAACAGTTTAGCACATACAAAATGGAATTGCAAATATCACATCGTATTTACGCCCAAGTACCGAAGACAGGTAATATATAAGCAGATATCGGCGGATATCGGACAGATAATAAGGACATTATGCGCACGCAAGGGAGTAGAGATCATAGAAGCGGCAGCAATGCCGGACCACATCCATTTATATGTGGCGATTCCGCCGAAGTGTAGTGTGTCGGAAATAATGGGGTATCTCAAGGGAAAGAGCAGTTTAATGATTTTCGACAGACACGCCAACCTCAAATACAAGTATGGGAACCGGCACTTCTGGTGCAGGGGATATTATGTGGACACAGTGGGGCGCAATGAAAAGGCAATCAAGGAGTATGTGCGCAACCAGCTTCAAGAGGACATAGCAAGTGACCAGATAAGTATCAAAGAATTTACAGACCCGTTTACGGGTGAGCCGGTAAACAAAGGCAAAAAATAAGCCGCCCCCGGGAGGGGGCAGCCAGTAATTAAATTGCGGTTGGCGAACCGTTCGTGCGTCTTAAGACGCGGCTGTATCAGGCCCTTATAGGGCCAGTGCAAGCCACCGGCTAAGCCGGTGGTCTTGACTTATGTGAATGATGTTTTATGTACTTTTGCGTGTTTTCGCAGTTTTTGGCGGTTGCTACGGGGTTGCTACGGGTCGAAAAAACTTCGAACTTTTTATATGTAAAAACCACCGAAAACGTCGTGTTTTCGGTGGTTTTTGGTCCGAGTGCCGAGATTCGAACTCGGGGCCTCTTGAACCCCATTCAAGATTAACACTCTGATTTTCCTTTAATTTGTGCAATATTTGCTGTAAATAACGTGAAAAATCGGAATTTTCGACTGTAAAAAGTTGTTGTAAATTTTAACAAATCGTGGCGGTTGCTACGGGGTTGCTACGGGTAGGCGTTTTAATCTACTAAGTTTACCGCACTTTTTAGGGCGGAAACGTCCTGGTTGATGTAGGTGTTTGCCGTCATGCTGTAGTCCTCATGGCCCAGGATTGCTTTGATATCTTCGGTGGCTGCACCGGCGGCGGATAGGCGCGTCCCGCAAGTGTGGCGGGCGCTGTGCGGCGTCAGATCGGTAGGCAGACCGAGGGCCTCCATGCAGGGCCGCCAGACGCGCCGCCGGAATTTATCCTTGTCGTACGGCCTGCCCTGATCGTCGGCGTATAGCGTATCGCATCCACGGGCGGCCCAGGCAGCGACAATGGGCTGTATCTTCGGATGAATCGGCACGATGCGGCCCCGCCCTGCATCGGTTTTCAGCCCGCCGGTCAGCGTCTGTGCCTTCGGATCGTAGGAAAAGCGCGTCAGGGCGCAAAATTCCGAAACGCGAAAGCCCAGATAGCAGAGTGCATAGCAGGCATCGCCGCCGGGGACGTCGCGCCAATGCTGTTCCAGGGTGGCAAACTCTAGGTCGGTAAGGGCCCGCTTTTTCGTCTTCGGGCCGGTGTCTTTGAGTTTTACCAGCTTCGCATAATTTTTGTTTACAATATCGTTTTCCAGGGCGTAGCTCCATAGCTGTGTCAGAAGAGCTTTTATTTTGGAAATATAGGAGAACGAAAGCGCTTTCCCCGCCTGCCCGTCCTGCCAATAGGCCAGGGCTGCGCGGAGGTCGCCGGTGGTAATATCCCGGATTCGTTCGTCTGCAATCTCTGGCTGCCCTGTGCAAATCTTATCCCATGCCGCCTTGTAGTTGTCTACAGTCTGCCGGGAAATGGTGGTAAAAGCATGGGCGGACCATTCTGCATACAGCTGCCGCAGTGTGAAGTTGATTTTTTCCGTCGGGTTTCGGGCGTATTCCTCCAGGGCCTGCCGGGCTTCCGCCCTGGTGGCATATCGCCCCAGAATCACGCGCCGGGCGCTTGCCTTATGGTTGTTGCCCAGGGCAAACCCGGCGGTGGCAGCTGCCACCCACGGCCTGTATTTTGCGTCCGAGCGCTTGTAAACGCTCCCCGCTCCGTTTTCTCTTTTGCTTGCCATGGCTTGTCTCCCCTTGATTTCCGGGGATAGCTGTGCTACAATATAAGCGCAGTTATCCTATTCGTGTTGTGGTTTTTCTGCAATCCCCCCAGCATGCGGGCGCTGGGGGGATATTTTTTTGCTTATCGGACGGTGCGAAGGACTTTGTCCCGCTGGGCCTGGGTCTCGATGGCGCGGCGGAGGAAGGCGCTGAGGTACTCCCCGGCGGCGTCTGCGGCGGCCTGGGCGGCGTTCAGGGTCTCAGGGTCTAATGCTGCGCCCGGCGCTTGCGGCGCGTCTAGGTCCGCTGCGGGCGTCTTGATGGTACAGTTGACAGACTCGCTGATGAGCCGCTTAATGAATGCGTTCAAGCTCTCGCCATGCTCGGCAGCGATGGCCTGCAGTTCTGCCCGCTGGCCCTTCTTTACGGTCAGCGTGATTCGGTCGTAATTTGCGGCCATGTATTTATTGACGGCCCGCTGCTGTGCTTTCGATGCTGGCATGATAATCCCTCCTGTGTGGTTCGATTGAGATATATTTACATAGATAGTATACCACAAAATCTATCTGATGCAATAGAAAATATGCGCAAAAATATTTTAGAAAATATATGCAAATTGCTACTTGATATATTTTAAAAGATATAGTATACTATACTCAGAAAGTAACGAAGGGGGTGAGAAAAACGGGCAGCCGAAATAAAAAGCGCCGCAGGCAGAAACCTACGGCGCAGGCCAGCGCGAAGCAGTTTGCAGCCGATGTGCTGGCTGGCACGTTATCCGGCCTGATCGCCGCGGCAGTGATTAAACTGCTCGGCTGGTAAAGGCCAGGGCTGCGGGGTTGCACCCCCGCAGCCCCATCATAAACGAATTTTCTAAAAACGTCAAGGGGGTGCTAAGATGAAATATTTGCTTTTTGCCGTGATTTTCGTGCTGATCTTTATCCCGGTGCGCGCGCTGCTGGGCAAGCTACTAAAGTAATGCCAACGCAAAAGGCCCGGCCAGGGGTGGCGTCTGCTGCTCCTGGCCGGGCTTTTCTCGGTTAGCCCTTTGGGTTCGTCCAACCCTGATACGTGGGCGGCGTACTACCAAAGCGCTGTTTATGGGGAAAAGGTAGCACAGCGGCGTTGAAAAGTCAAGCGCTTTTCCCGCGCTGTGTTTCACTCTGCGTCCTGCGTAGCGAGAAAGCGATCTATTACCATGCCGCCACTATTTGCATCAACGCGATCTTGGTAAAATTTATCGTTTGCGTATGGGGCAATGTATCCGGCTAGAATCATATATGTTTCTCCGAGATCGGTTATAATTTCCGCATACGCTCCATCGCTTGTGCTTGCCGTTGCGTTGTCCTCCGTCTGCTCTTCCAGAATTTTTTCCGTCGCAGCAAGTGCAGCCTCCGGCGGGATTCCGTAATGTATGGATACTAGCGCTGCAATATAGTATTTTGCCTCATCATTTTTAGAAAAAAGGCAGTGGATAAATTGCACTTTCCCGGCATCCTCTCCCAGAATCCCGACGTAAAAGTGCAAGATCGCGCTTCCAAACTGCATCCCGAAATCGCGGGCGTTATCGGTGCTGAGCATACTAAAATCTGTTCCGGCTTGCGCGATGGTGGCTGCAATGTCTTCGGGCGCTAACTCCTTTGCAATTTCAATACAGTCCGGGATGATGGTTTCCAATTCTTCTGCCGTCATTTGGGATTCGCTGTTTCCGATGATTGTTCCGGTTCCCGTTTCCGTTTCCGTTTCCGTTTCTTCTGCATCCGGTGCATCCTTGTTTTCTGCGTCCGGCGCTTCTGTTACGGTTTCTCGCTTCGGTTTGCTTGGCTTACGCTCGGCCTGCTCGCCTGTGCATCCCATGAATGCAAAGATCATGGCAAGAGCCAAAAGAACAGCCAGCATTCGTGTTGCGTTTTTCATGTTTTTTCTCCCTTCATTTGGTAAAATAACTATAGCACACACTACCCAAAAATGCCCGCCAAATTTTACCAAAAATTTCTGTGCAAAATGACGACGCAGCCCCAATCCATTATATCACACAGACTGTCCAATAATTTGTACTCCGGGCGTTTTGGCATGTAGAAATTTTTCACGAATATTTGTTTAAAATCCCAAATTGATATTTTCGAAAAAACGTTTTATTCTATGCGTAAGAACGGAACGGCCCGGCTGCATTTCCAACAAATCCCAGGGATATAATTTAGGCAAAGCTACAAACTAATTCAGCTTAAGGAATATCCGTAGACGAAATGACGGGAGTGTGGCAAAATGGGCGTACGCAACTGCATCCGGCGGACCAGGGCGCGGCGTGGTATCTCACAAAAGGCGCTTGCACAGCGGGCGGGGATTCCTGCAAATACGCTGTGCGCCGTGGAGAACGGCACGCACACGCCGCGCATTGACACTGCAATCTATATTGCCCGCGCCCTGGGGGAGCCGGTGGAGCAGCTGTTTTCCGTCGATGAATAAAAAGAATTTGGGAGGAACGCAGAAATGGATCTTATCACACAGGCACATGCTGCCCTGGAACGGCTTTTTACCGCTGGGCGGCTACGGGGCGCATTACATATCCTGCAGCTGCTTGAACGGGCCAGCGCCGATCAGGCGCTGCAAATTGAGAAGTTTGCAGCGAACATCGTAGCGCCCTAGCAAATGCTAGCATTTGCTAGCTTTGCTAAGCTTTGCTAGCATCAACAACGGAATCACAAAAGAAATCACCCAGGGTGTTTATTCGCCCTGGGTGATTTCTTTTTCTGCAATCTCCGACGGCTTGCCGCCCTGCTGCAGCTTCTGGACGAAGCGTTCCACGGCGTTCCAATCCTCGGTTGGCAGCTCCAGCATAGCCTGCAGGAAACGCTTGCGGAAGGCGGTATCCGGCTCTGCTAATAGATCATTTACCAGGATCGCCAGCTGATCGTTGGCCGAACGCTGCACCAACATTTCCCCTTCGCCATAGCGGAGCCAGGCTTCGGAGATGGAAAACTCCCGGCAGATATCGGAGATCGTCCGGTCGCTGGGGGTTAATCGCCCCGTCTCATATGTGGCGATTGTATTTCGCTTCAGACCAAGATGCTTTGAAAATTCATCTTGAGTCATTCCTAGGCTTTTTCGAATGTGTTTTAGACGGGCGCTCAATTCCATAACACCACCCCTTTCTGTGAGATATCATACCGCACAGATTGCAATCTGTCAATAAAAAAGTCGATAAATCAACAAAATAACGCTTGACATTGGTGATTATATGACGTATTATAGTCATGTAATCAACAGCCATCAACCACAACACGAAAAGGAGAAACGAAAAATGAAAAGCTATCAGGTCTTTTACTGGATCAAGAAAAATCGTCATGAATATTTGGAGCATATGTTTGTCAGCGCAAACAATGCAAAGGAAGCTTGCCGAATCTGCAAGGAGCAGGTCTTGAACCAGACGGGCCGGAATGCGTTCCGGCCTACAACGAAAGCCCCCGACATTAGCTTATACAAGAATCTCCCTTACTTCGTCGTAGACTGACACTTTGAATAAGCCGAAACCGGGCGCGGCCCGGTCTGCCGGGGATGGCCGCCCGGCACTGATGATGGCAGGCCGGAGGGGGTGAGGACATGGAGGAGAATAAAAAGCAGGAGAGCAGAAAGCGGCTGGAACGGATTGCCGAGGAAGCGAGCACGCTGCCCGAGGTTGGGCAGGAGATGCTGATGGCGTTCATTCTGGGGCTGCGGCTGAGACATGCGCTGAACGATCTGCACGCCGCCAACTAACGAAGCGCAGCGCCTGCCTTGTGCGGGGTGTGTCATGCCCCCGTTTTTCCTTTCTTTTTCATTTGGGGTGTGCGGGGCCGGTGGCCCCGCCATCCCGCACAGGGCAGGCGCGAAGGAAGACGACTGACTACAACACGAAGGAGGATCATCAAATGGCAACACGGAAAATTTTGACAGATGAGCAGGTGGCGCTGGAAATTGAGCGCTTGAAGAAAAGCGAGCATGTGAAGCTCTGTGCAGCGGAACAACGCCTAAAAATCAGAAGACGCCAACAATTGTATCGTCTGCGCTGGATGGAGAAGCACGGGAAGGAACTGGCGGCGGCAGGGATCACCCTGGAGAATATCGCGCAGCAGTTGGCGGACATTCCCGATGATGAGAACGAAGAAGGGGGCTGCTGAACCGTGACGGAGCAAGAGCTATTGAAACTGGACCGCGTTGGCCTGGCGGATGCGGCGGCATATCTCCAGAACGGGACAAAGCCGCTGGACATTCGCGTTTGGGCTCAGACCGGGACCTGCCCATTTTGCCAATGCTGCTATCTCAGCCCCGGCAGCAAGCGGCGCATCTACCGCATACACGTTGGAAACCTGATTGTATACAAAAACGGCGGAAAGCTACAGCCGATGCCGCCGCTGGGGTACGGCTGCAAGAAGGGAGGTAAGAAATAATGCTGCCGAATCCGTGCGATATCTGCGAGCACCAGAGCGCTAAATGCGTAAACGGAAACTATATGTGCCAGGCCTGGAAATATTACATCCGCGTCAACTGGGCGGAGATTTGCGGCCCATTCCGGCGGATGGCGGAGCGGAAGAAGGGGGGCACCACACAATGGCCTTAACAATGCTTTTTCTGGTTTCTGCATTCGTCCTGTTCCTGCTGATCGACTGGATCTGCGAGAACGCGGCAGGCCGCCGGGCGATGCAGAAGCTGCAGGCAGATAATGCGTCCCTTGTGGCGCAGCGGGACCGCAGCGCTGCACAGGCGAAGCGGCTACAGTGCGAGGTCAAGCGGCTGCAGAACCGGCTGGATGGCGCACAGTTTCTCCTGGACAGCGATCGGGATGTCCGCATCCTGGAGCTGGAGGCGGAGTGTGGACGGCTGCGCAAGCGGCTGGAGATTCGCGAGAAGGTGCAGGAGGTGGCGGAATGAATCAGCGCATCCCGGATAATTACGACGCCTGGGAGGCCCACGATGCGGCCCAGGCGAAGGAGCTAGAGAAGTTGCCGGTCTGCGACTCCTGCGATGAGCCGATTCAAGACGGCTATTATTACGAAATCGGCGGCAGGATCATGTGTGAAAGCTGCGTGGATTTCTTTTTCCGGCGCGATGTCGGATGACTGCGAGAGGGTGAGAAAATGCCAGAGATCACAAAGGTAAAAACCGCGAACCGGGAGGGATGGAAGGCCCTCCGGCGCCGGTACATTGGCGGCAGCGACGCTGCTGCAGTCGTCGGAATGAATGCGTATGTTTCACAGTACAGTCTGTGGGCAGAGAAAACTGGAAGGCTTCCGGACTTTTCCGGGAATCTGGCAACGGAGGTCGGCACATATCTTGAGGACTTCGTCGCTCGGAAATTCGCGGAGGTAACCGGTAAGAAGGTCCGCCGGGCGAATCACAGTTTCTTCAACAGTGATTACCCATGGGCCATTGCAAACATCGACCGGGAGATCGTCGGCGAGGACGCCGGGCTTGAGATTAAAACGACAGACACGATGAACCTGAAAAAATTCCGGGGCGGCGAATATCCGGCAAACTACTATGTCCAAAGCGTGCATTATCTTGCCGTCACCGGAAGGCAGCGCTGGTATTTGGCGGTGCTTATCGGAAACCGGGAATTCAGGTGGTTCACGATCGAGCGCGACGAAGCCGAGATTGCGGCGCTGATGACCGCGGAAGCGGATTTTTGGGAGCACGTGAAAACGGGCACGCCGCCTGAAATCGACGGTTCCAGCAGCACGACGGCGGCCCTGACGGCGCTGCATCCGGACAGCGACGAAAGCACGGTTGATCTGTTCTGCCTGGCGGCGGAACTGGATCGGTATGCAGATATTGGCCAGAACATCAAAGATTTGGAGACCGACCGGAACGAATGCGCGAACCGCATCAAAGCATTTATGGGCGACGCCGGAACCGGGGCATGTGACCGGTACAGAGTTTCCTGGAAAACACAGACTCGGCGCACCTTCGATAACAAGCGCTTTGCAATCGACCATCCGGATATGGATCTATCCGGCTATTACAAAGAATCGACCGCCCGGGTGTTTTGGGTGATGGAAACGAAAGGAGACTGAGCCGCATGGCAGGAAAAATTCAGAATCAGCTGGCCAATCGAGGGCCAGAGCAGAAGACAATGCAGCAGTACATCAAGAGCATGGAGGGCGAGATCAGAAAGGCGCTCCCTTCTGTTATCACTCCAGAGCGCTTCACGCGGATCGTGCTTTCCGCGATTTCCGTCAATCCGAAGCTTGGCAGCTGTACCCCGGCAAGCTTTCTGGGGGCCATGATGACGAGCGCCCAGCTTGGCCTGGAAGTCAATACCCCGCTGGGGCAGGCGTACGTCCTGCCGTACAGCAATAAGGGCGTTCTGGAGGCTCAATTCCAGCTTGGATATAAGGGGCTGATTGACCTGGCGTATCGCTCCGGGGAGGTCGAGGTAATCCAGGCGCACGTCGTCTACGAAAACGACGAATTTGAATGCGAATACGGCCTTGAGCCGAAACTAACGCACCGGCCTGCAGACCATGACCGTGGTGATCCGATCAAAGTCTATGCCGTATTCAAAACGAAGAGCGGCGGCTTTGGCTTTGAAGTCATGAGCATGGAAGACGTCCGCAAGCACGCGGCGAAATACAGCAAGGCATATAGCAGCAGCTATTCCCCCTGGAAAACGAATTTTGAGGAAATGGCAAAGAAAACTGTATTGAAGCGCGTACTAAAATATGCGCCTCTGAAATCGGATTTTGTACGGGCTGCAGTGCAGGATGAGACCATCAAACGGGATATCTCAGATGACATGTATTCCGTCCCTTCGGAGATGATCTTTGACGCGGATGCAGAGGAGATTCCCAACGTCGATGCGAATACGGGGGAGGTTGTGAGTGAATGAAAGGCTACAAGGGATTTGAAAAAGGCCTGGTGTGCCGAGGCAAGCAGTACGCTGAAAACACCGTATTCGAAGAAGATGATGCCGAAATCTGCAAAAGCGGGATGCATTTCTGCGCCCTGCCGCATCAAGTGTTTGCGCATTATTCCCCGGGTGAAAATCACGAATTTGCCGAGGTAGAAGCACTGGACGATCCTGTGACAGATGATAACGCCAAGTACTGCAGCAAAAAGTTGCGGATCGGCGCGAAAATCAGTGTATTTGATATGGTGAAGGCCAGCGTTTGCGCGTTCTTTGAACGCGTAAACTTCGCCGGTAAAATCGCAGAAGCGGAACAAGTATACGGCGCAGCCAACGCCGGGGACTTCGGCGCAGCCAACGCCGGGAACTTCGGCGCAGCCAACGCCGGGGACTACGGCGCAGCCAACGCCGGGGCCTGCGGCGCAGCCAACGCCGGGGACTTCGGCGCAGCCAACGCCGGGGACTACGGCGCAGCCAACGCCGGGTACCGTGGCGCAGCCAACGCCGGGGACTGTGGCGCAGCCAACGCCGGGGACTGTGGCGCAGCCAACGCCGGGTACCGTGGCGCAGCCAACGCCGGGGACTGTGGCGCAG
>ERZ1034917.796-NODE-796-length-24886-cov-31.900890_pt1 | contig 24886 bp, 28 predicted proteins | sample MGYA00520605_ERZ1034917 | MGnify/ENA primary metagenome ERZ1034917 (study PRJEB33766, sample SAMN09781784) | gut metagenome | biome: gut microbiome | host: Homo sapiens | place: Madagascar | study: EMG produced TPA metagenomics assembly of the PRJNA485056 data... | reverse complement strand
TAATAATGTGGAATATAAATGCCCAAGAGGATATAGTTTTCCACAATGGTGTAATTCGTCATATAATACTGATGGCTGGTATAATACTGGGTATAATATTACAAATTATACTTTAAATAAGCATATTAAGATTTTTGAAAATACTGGATATAATAGCATTAATAATGCAATTGTAGAAAATACAAATTATGAAATTTCTAATGGCGCAATTGGTTTTCAAATTGAGAATGTAAATTATTATTGTGATGCTGGTATGATATGGACAACTTGGGTCACTACTTCTTATAATACTATAGGTCTAAAGATTAATGGCACTAAAGTTGTAAATAGTGCTGGTGGTCCATTATCAGATTCTAATGGATTTGTAGGATCGAGCAGTGGAATTAAAGAAATTAAAGTTGGTCAATATGCTTATTTGAATGGTAATTATGAATTTGGCGAATAATACTTAAAGAGAAGTGCTTTTAAAGCACTTCTCTTTATCTTTTTTATAGTATCACTTTATTTTTTAGTCGTGTATTATTTATATAAGTATATAGAAACACATATACTTATGAATTTAATTTTAAAAGGAGAAAATATAATGAACAAGAAATATGAAAATGAGAAGCGATATGGTCTTGAGATCACTTGGGATCCTAATCAATATGATCCGATCATTCATGGAGCAGTAGAAGCTATTAGAATATTTTATTCTGAGAATGCTACTATGGATGTATTAGCAGAATTGAGATTTTGCTTTGGTGGCACAACTATCATCGAGTGGACGAATCCAGATGAGCGTGAAAAGTTTACAGATGGTATCAATGGCTATACATTATTCCTCGATGAAAGAGTTATTGTAGATACATATAAAGCAGGAGAATTACTTTCTGATGAAAATATTAGTGACTATGCTAAAATGAGGCTTGAAGAAACTGAAGGAATCCTTAAAGCCCAGCTTAAGCGTAAAGAATATCAGGTAAATCAGCTTAATGATGAGCATAATAATGCTATTAGAATCTATAATGGCTATAAAGATCAAATTTTAAATATCGACGGCATAATTGATCATAATCTTGCAGTTTTATCAGAAAATGCGTTTGATCATGTATTTCAAATTCATCAAAAACTTAAAGTTGCTAAAGTAGAATATGATAAACTAATGAAAGAGCTTGTTATTATTCAGGAAAAACTTAGCTCTACTAAAAATGAAAAGGAGAATTAAAAATGAATATTACTAAATTAACTCCAGGTGAGCAGATGACTTATATGGAGACAGTCTTAAAAGATATCATGGCATTCACCTATAGTAAGTATATTCCTGACTTTATAAAGGAAATTTATAGACCGTTAAATTTCCTTGCAACTGATCCTCATGCAGATGAGTGGCTAGATAATGCCTTTAATACTCTTGAGAAAGTCTTTTATAAAGATAAAACTCTGTGGGTAATTGAAGCATATGATCTTACAACTCAGCTTCTTCTCGTAAAGTATTACCGCACTTTAAGAAATAACAGAGCAAAAGCAAAAGAATCTACAGAAATTAATTTTGTAGAACTTTGCAATAACTATCTCAATACTCTTAGTATTGCAGCAAAGGAATGCCTTGTTTGTCATCTGGCAGAAAATGAACTTTGGATAACTGATTATGATGCCACAAAGTTAATTCTTTTGAAAGGAGAAGATTTGGCATGCAAGATCGGTATTATTTCAATCAAAGAATGAATGGAGAAACCCCAAATATGGATACCATTCAGGCAATTTGATTGAGAACTCAAGAAATTCTTTAAGTCTTTAAATGAACTTAATGAGCTTCTCAAAGATAGATCAAAAGTATATGCAGTCAATTATAATGGAGGGCAAAATGAGTCAGGAAATCAACAATCCGTTTGATCCAATGTATTTTCATAAAATTGGGAAAAGTTATTATCAGCTACAAGAAGAAAATCTTTCTCAAGTTTTGGAATCATTAGATTCTGTTATAGCAGGTCTATATTTTAGTTATTCTCTTGAGCATAGTTATAATAAGATCTTTGATGAATTCAAGCCAACCGAAACAATGAACAATCTAAAATTTGCTAGGCAAAAAATTAAGGATTTTCATGATAAGATGAATCTTCAATATCAAAAAGAAAAAGAAGTGATTGCTACTAAAGCATTCTCAGAAATGGAGGATAAAGTTGAGATTTTAAATCAATATAAGGAATAAATTAAAAGAGAAGGACAATTTGTCCTTCTCTTTTTTATATATTTTTAATTAAAAGAATTAGTAGTATGCCCAGATGGACGAGGAGTTTCACTTACTCTAACATAAGTTTTCCAAAAGATATCGGGCTTACAAGGATAAAATTCTCCATTTACGCCTTTAATAATAAAATCACCTTCAGAAGCAATATGATCACCTTCCAAGGTAGGAATAATGCATTCACACTTACCATTAATACAGCGCTCAATTGTCATATGACAGGCTTTACCTTCAGTAAATTCAACTACTTCATCCCAATTATCACGAGTAAACTGTACAGCTTCAACTTCTACAGGTTGTTTACGATATTTTTCAACCATTAGAATTTTCCTCCTCATTACATTCTCGAATTATAAATGACTTTAGATTATAAGGGCAAATACTGAATTCTTTAGTTTCAGTATCAAAAAGAATAATATCTTTATCGCTATTAAACTCTAATTCATTTACAACTGAAATTACACATTCATTATTTTTATCAGGAGCTGTAAAAATAATTTTCTTAATAGATTCATAGTCATCAACATAGATTCCACTATAGGTTTTAGTAGAATCCAGTTTAGACTTAATCCATTTAATCAGAGTTTCATATTTATATCCATATCTATCAGCAATACAAAAATCATGAATTGTATTACCAACATATTGACTATAAACATTATGAAGCTCTAGTTTTGGAGGCTCACTATATTTAATTGAACCAAAGTTTTTAGTAATAGTTTTACCATCTTCATTTAAAGTAATTCCATGAATATTATCTTCACATGTAGAAACTGTATATGCTAATTCAAATTTAATAGGAGATTTAGATTCATATTTCTTTTCAATAATCATAATTTCCTCCTAATTAATATCCTTATTTTTAATAAAACTAAAAAGAACTGCCATAACTTTTACTGGATAAGGTCCAATCTTATTTAATAAATCAGATGCTGTAATTCCTTTATTAAGTTTGATGAAAGTATCATCCCAGATCTCCATAAATGTATAATATTCATTACCATACATATTTCCATCCCACTGATAATTCCATCCATGAATTACTGCATTTATATTCTTTTTATTAAATTCATCTTGGATTTGTCTTGCAAGTACTTGGTCCTCTTCTACTGTAATATAATCATGGCCATTATAAAGCGCATTAAGTAATCCAATATATGTAACTACATTTCTATCAATAAAAGTAGCCATATTACTACCTCAATTTGTATCACTCATATCGGTAACTTGGGAATTAAACTGACCAGGAATCAATCTACCAGCACATTCAATAATATTAAAGAAATGATTCAAAGAATATACATTTGCATTAATATAAGGAATGGTCAAACCAGCAGCTTCTTCATGGCCACCACCACCAAACAGTTTTGCAATACTACTAACATCAATATTCTCTTTATTTGTATAAAGAGAAACCTGATTATTAGATACTACTGCACAGAAATCAAGTTCATTATTATTCTCACAAGCAGTATTACCAATTACAGGTCCATTCTTTTCAGCAAAAATGACACCAATATGATAATCTAACCTAGTAGGTTTATTATCTCTCCAAATAGTACAGCACAAATCAGTCTTAATTAACCTGCGAAGAGCAGCATCAACATAACGATTATTCTTATTAGCTTCCAAAGCAAGAACTTCGCTAATATAAGGATACTTACCATTACTATGCGTTAAAGACATCATAGGAGTAGAATTCAGAAGATAATAATACATATACTGCTTAAAATCTTCACGCTCCAGAATATGAAACAGAGTATTCAGACGAGGAGCATCCACATAAGATTCATACTGAGTATTCTCGGGATCATTACGAGTCTTCCAGAATTCAAATGTATCATATACTCGTACACACTCTACAAAATATGCAATTGCTCGATCATTTCCACGAATCTTCACAATCTCATAAATAGGATCATTTCTCAGAAAATTATAATACAATTCAGTAGCGCAAGTAAGTCTGCCCTTCTGAATTGGAGAATGCTTAGTTACAATAATATTATCAGGAAGATCAGTCAAATCACATTTATGATGATCAAATACTCGAATCTTTTCAGGATTCTTAGAGTTATTAATCATATTCAAAAGCTCCTGATTAATAGCAAGATCAGTAATAATTACTCTATCCCAATAATCAAGATTATCAATAACTTCCTTCATAATATTATTTAAACGATTCGGAAGAATATTATCAGTTTCAATCTCATAATATCCTTCAGGAACAAAATTAGTCAGAATCTCAGTAAGAATTGTAGAGCCATACCCATCAAGATCAAGATGAGAAATATGTTTAATACGCATGGGCTTTACACTTACACTTCTTGAAGCTTCATTTAATTCATATTGACTATTAGAGTCAAGAATATAATTACCAGCTTCATTCTGATATACTGGATTATAAGCCTCACAAGGATATGTAACTTCATTCGTTACACTTTCCTTTTTAAAAGGTACATAATTCCCAATATTATTAGTAGTTTCCGTATTCATAAAATACACTACCTCCTTTTAATAATAATTAATACTATGTAGAAAGCAAAATAAAAATATTAGACAATAATTTAAGTATTTATAACATTAATGAAAGGAGAATCTATTATGCATCCATATAACATGGTTCATAAATTTCCTCCAGCATGCTTTATTCTTTACATCATTGCAATTATTTTTATAATGGTAATTGGTTATATTGTAATTGATTTCATTATTAAGTTTAGGCGAAAATCAAATCTTAGAAAGTATAAACACTTAGAATTTAAAAATTATAAAGAAATTTTAGAATTTCCAGATAAGTATAATTATTATGCCCCATATGGTATTGAAAATGCATTAATAGCATTTAATTCTGAAACTCCATATCTTTTAGATGTCATTGAAACTTGCATTGCCCGCAATAGGCATTTAATGCAAAGATATGAAAATAATGAAGATCCAAGGCTTTTAAGTACTTATCTATCAATTGAAATTCAATTAACTACTATGATTGCAACTTCTGGCATTAATCTTATGAATAAGTGTAATTATTATTGCCAAAATTGCTCTAAATCATTTCAACTTCCATGTCATAATGAACTTGTTCGAGAATATATTGATAATGCTGAAAAAGTTCATGATCAATTTGAAGTTTTAAAGAATGAAAAATTTAAAACTACAGAAGTTTTAGAAATTTCTAAAACTATGTATGACGAGTTTTTTAAATTCTTTGAAACGATCAATTCTTTGCTTTGTATTTATGAAAATAAAGTAAATAATAAGGAGGAAAAATAAATGACGAATGAATCATTAAAAGCCGCAATTAATGAATTTGGCAATCGTATGGTTTTTATTATCATGGATAATGATCGCCGTATTCGTTTTGGTTATCCTGAATCTCCACTTCAGAATGTTGATCAGATTCAGTATAAAACATTTGGTGGAGAAGATTTCTTTGGATATTCTCAGCCTAGTCCTTATCCTGTTGATCGTGCAAAAGGTGTAACTTACACTGTTTGGCATCGCACTGATTCTATTCAGCAGATTGCTACAATGGATGAAGGCTTTGATGCGTATCGTATTGATCCTTATGTCTATTAAAAATAATGAGAAGTAGATTTTTCTACTTCTCATTTTTATTTTTAGCCGTATATTATTTATATAATAATACATAATACAACTGAATATATTGTGAGGTGAAAATGTCTCATGAAAAATCTATCATATTGTAGTTCAATCGAACGAATTTTAATTTCAGAAAAGATTGATTGTGATGCTATTGTAGTATCAGATGAAGTATTACAATATACATTATTATATAGATCAGAATTAACCAAAACTTTTACAGATCAATTATTAAAAAGTGGGTTATTTTATATCATCCGTAAATGCTTTATTCATTCAATTCCATCTAAAACTTCATTTGGTGATCTATCACATTTAAAGCGTAGTTTGTTAGGAATTAATTTATCTCTTACAGTATATGATATTCTTTCAAGTACAAAGAAATATAATGAAGAGAAAAAGAAACTAGAAAATTTAAAACTACCAAAGTATATTAAATTTTATAGTACAAATTCAAATAGTTTTATCTTCTTAAATAAAGATTTAATTGATACCAATTTCTCAGACATTCTTCAAATTAGTATTGATCCAAATATTCTAGAAGGCACTTATATCTCTAAAGATACTGATCATATAATTACGATTTATAAAGATCATTTAAATGGGAATTATAAGATTAGTAACCAAGAGATTTCGTGTAATAATATACTTGGGGCTTAACATAAACAAATAATCATGAGTTATTTTATACCCGTGTATTATTTAAATGTAACAAGCCCCTAAAATATGTAATCTTATAAGGAGGATGTTTTATTTATGAATGAAGACAAGAAGAATGGGTTTAGTAAAATCCCTAAGACAATTAAGAATACTATGTCCGACATTCGAAATGTCGAGCATATCACTGCTAAGGAAAAGCTTAAGTGGCGTTGTAAGTGCCAGCATGTTGATGAAAGTGGTAAGGCAGTAATCTTCCGTAGTGATAATAAGCATTCTGAATATACTGGTAATCCGCTGTTTGTTTGTAGACTTTGTGGATCTTATCTGGATATTGGTGAGATCACTGAAGAGGATCTGGCAAAGGCTATGGATACTGTATGCAGAGCTGCCGATATTATTAAGCTGAGACTTCGCCCGAATCAGTCTGAAGAAGATCAGGAGAATTATAAGACGATGTGGAAGCTTCAGTTTATGCTGAAGAGCAATAAGTTTGCAGATCTCTTTAGAGCTGCTCGTCGTCGTAATAAGAATAATAGACGTTCTGGTGGAGATGGTGGATTCTCCTCTGGTGCTCCGAGATCTCATTAATTAAAAATACATAAGAGGAGATGAATAATCATCTCCTCTTTTTAATTTTATTTGGAGGATTATTATGAGCGAAGAATTTATTCCTTGTTGGAAAATTGATCGGTTTACTCCTGGTAGAAAAAGCTTTGCATTTATGGATACAGCAGAATATCATGCGGATCAATTATTCATTAATGAGGGAGTTCGAGTAAAATTCAAAGAAGAAGCTGGAAAGCCTGGAGATAAGTATAGACTTATCTTTTGTAATTGTCTGAAGAAAGATGTATCTAAATTTATTACTGCAGTTTCTAAGCTTCCTGCAAAGATGCTTCTTCTTGGTAATACTGACTATATTGATTACTGCAAAGATTTTGAGAAAAAGATGGGTGACGTATTTGCAGAATCCAGAGTAAAGCATCACTAATTTCCGAATGAAATGAGCTTTTATAGACTACTTAAATATGAAAGGAATTAATTTATTATGAAGAAACTTACTCTTGCTGATATTATTGCCTTCCTGCCTAAGAACGCTATCATTGTGAATGATGCCTTCTATAGTGAAAGAACCAAGATGTCTGGTACCAATGTCTCTTCTATTCTGAAGTATGACAAGTATAAGGAATATCTGAAGAAGACTGTCATTGCTATGAATGCAGTTCCTTATAAGACTAAGGCAGCTATTGCTATCACCTTTGCTCCTACTGCAAAGCCTGTTACCAAGAAGAAGACTGCCGTGGAAAAGTAAGTCTGTAAAGCTCTCAAGAATTTACATCAATTAAAATCTGTAAAAGCTCATTTTATTACCAATAATTATATAATTCTATATTCATGGAGGTATTTCATATGAATTCCTATAAGGAAAATGTAGAGAAGCTGATCTTCGATCTTCATCAGTATCGTGATTTCACGAATCTCGATGATATGATCATCGATGCAGTCAAAGAATGTGCTTCTAATCTGGAAGAGAAAGATATGAAGGAATCTACTGCAATTGCTACTAATAAGTTTGAACAGGCTATGGATATGGCTTGGAAGTTGCTGTATATGATTCCCGTAATTCCTCTTGAGGATAAGCCTGAAAAGTGGATCCCGGTTGAGGAATCTCCTATGCTTGGAAAGACTCTGAAAATTTCTAATACTGAGTCTGTGACAATTGAAATTCTTGAGCTTCATCGTGATACGATTGATGGGTCTCCGGCTGCAGTTTATCGTATTAATGCAAATAGCCATCTGGCTATGATGCTGTATGGCAATACTTTTATTATTTATGATACTGAGAATGGTAAGGACATGAAGATGAGTGGTTCTTATGCTCAGCCTGCATTCATTCAGAAATTCCCCTGGGTTCCTCAGTATCCTCTGGTTACGACAATTATTCATGCAAAGGATCCTGAGAACGGTGAAATTGAGGATTACGGATTTATTACTGATATCCGTAATATGTCTCGTGAGGAGCTGAGCTCTGAAGATCTTCATAAGCATCGTTTCTCTCCTGCTGGTACTTCTATCTTCCCTGCTAAGGAAGAAGTATCTGAAGAGACCGAAGATACTACCGAACCTGATGGTGAGCCTGATTCTGCAAGATAAATAAATAGTCAGGGTAGGAATCTATCCTACCCTGACTATACTTTTTAAGAAAGGAGAATCTTATGATCTCATTTTTTATAGATGTGAATAGTTTTATTTTGCGATTACTCATTCAAATGACAAAGATTTATATTTTTATTGGATTAATTTTTACAGCATTAACAGCAATACTTATTATTATTTATAAATTATGGCTCCCAGATCAATTTCATGATTTTATGTCTGAGCAATTTATAAATATTAGTGGAGATAATCCTAAAGATTATGAGTTAAGGCCAGAAGATGTAACAAATGGTGATATTTTATTTCTTTGCATTTTAGTACTTTTTATAATGGTATTTGTATGGCCATATGGAATTATGTGTTTGATATCTAATGAGTAGGAGGTAACTAAATATGTCACTATATGATTTTATCGGGTTTTATTTAACTTTTGCTTTAGTATTTGGGGTTATTATTTTTCTTATCCTCGTAATAATAAAAGTACTTAGTGATGATACTATTCCATGGTGGAGTATTATTATTACTGCATTAACTGCAATTGCTTGGCCAATTTTGATTGTTTATCTTATTTATCTTAGTATTCAGGAAAAAGAACTCGATAGTAAAAATAAGAAAACTTATCAAAAATACCGGGATGTGATTCAAAAATGGGATGTTCCTATTGAAGTTAAATCTAATGCTTTTATGTTACTTAATAATCTATATGCAAGTCCAGATAAAATCTTCCAAACTGAAAGAGATTCTATTCAATTTGAATGGGATTTAAAAGATGGGTCGTATATGGAATTTGAAATCTATAAAAATGAAGTATCTTGTTTGATTGTACCATTTCACGAAATCTTTGCTGCTAATAAGCAGTATGACAAGATTAAAGAGGTGGCAATTCAAAAGCAATTTATTCTAATGGATATTGAATCTATTGATAATACCGTTAGAGATTTTATCGATGGTGTATATAGTCAGCATGCGAAAACTTCTATAGGAGGTAAGTAATTATGTCTCTTTTCTTTCGTCCTTTTAAAAGACAAGAACTTAAAACGAATAAAGCATATTGTCTTAGGAAAATCATGCAAATTTACCATAATAGTTTGCTTGATGATTCACGGCCGGGGCGTATCTTTAATGGTCTTTTAATTGATATTTATAAGGCTATCAATGAACTTCCATTAGAATATACACCTTATTATGTAGAAGTGAAAAGAGAATATATTTATTCTAAGATTTATGCAATTACTCTTTTCTTTAATTATAAAAAGTCTCATGCTAGACTTATCTTTGATTTAGATATGAAAAGAAATAAATATTGCTATGTACATTCTATTATGAGTATTACGAAAGATGGTAAAATGCAAAAGAACTTTTCTAATTGTGAATCAATTAATAAAGTTACATCTATATGCATTAAGTCTTTCATTGATAAATTCTTTGAAGAAGCTAAGAATGCAAAATAAACTAAATTAAGAGGTAGGATGATAAATTCTACCTCTTTTTTACAACCATATATTATTAATATGTATGAATAATCCCCCATACAAACAATTAGTTAGCATTTAAATCCTATTACAATTTGTACAAATCATTAAATGATGCTAGATAGGAGGAATAAATTTTGAGTAAAGAAAATAAGCAAGTTAAAGGCGTAGACTTTATTCAATCTAATGATTCTGTAAATGGAATCAAAGATGATCAGTTTATCGCTCTTAAAGATGAGCTTGTCCAGATTAGATATTCAAGGGGCATGTATGTGGGCGATGGAGGAAATAAGGGCGCTCTCCATCTTTTCAAAGAGGTATTTAATAACTCTCTTGATGAAATGAATAATATTGCAAATGCATATAAGAAAGTTAAAAGAATCTATGTAAGCTTTTCTGAGAAAACTCAGAAATTTACAGTTATGGATGAAGGTAGAGGCATCCCTATGGATGTTTTAAAAGATGCAGTAATGACAAAACATGTCACTACTAAAAATCTAAGTTTATCTGAATCCAGAAATAAGAAGCAAACTGGTTTGAATGGTGTTGGAATGACACTTGTTGCTGCGCTTTCTGATATGATGAGTGTAACAACTTTTCGTGGTACTCAGATGAAGAGAATCACTTTAATGGATGGTGTACTTACCGAAGAAGTTGTTAAATCTCTTAAGAAAGATGATCAGACTACTGGTACTATGACTGAATTCATTCCATCTAAGAAGTATCTTGGGGATTTTCATATTGATAATGATATGATCATGGATTTTCTTAGAAATATGAGTTATATTGTAGAGCCTGATGTAGAAATTACATTGACTCTTGAAGATGCTCCTAAGAAGCATAAAGTAAATATTATGAAAGCTCAAGGTCTTGAAGCTGCAGTAAGATATATGAGTTCTGATCTTGAGTTTCCTCCAGTATTAGTAAAAGTTAGTACTGATGAGTATGATCTTAGTATTGCTTTCTCTTATGATAGAGGAATTAGTAATACTGAGTTTACTTCTTATTGTAACTATGTCATTACTGATTTTGGTGGAACTCATGAAACTGTAGCTCAGCAGGCAATTTGTCAGTATTTTACTAGAGAAGCTAAGAGACTTGATCCTAATAGTAAGCAAGAAATTAGCTTTGATGACTGTAAGAATGGTCTGATCATTGCTGTTAATCTTGAGCATATTAAGCCTGAGTTTGAGTCTCAGAATAAAGAGCGTGTCTCTAATAAGTTTGGTCCTGAGGATAAGAAACTTATTAGTGATGCAATCTATAATGTAATGAATAATAATGGTGGAGTTCTGAAGAAAGCAATTAATTATCTTCGAAATGTTAGTAAGGCAAGACAGGAAGCAAATAAAATCAAGGGTGTAAAGCTTATTAAACAGACTACATTCCTTGACGATGCAGAAATTCCAAAGTTCTTCCCTACTACTGATCGAAATGCAAATCATTATAAGGAACTCTATTTGTGTGAGGGAGATTAAACCAAATGCCGGGTCTCCTAACTTGGTGAACTGCTGGAACATTCAGAAATGGACAATCAGCAACTGAGCTTATTCTATATGAATAAGAAGAGCTCAACGACTATCGAAAAGCATCTTATATAAGATGAACTGAGTAGAGTACTTTGAAATAAAGGAAGCGCCAAGTACTCTTTATTGAGTAAAGATATAGTCTGCCTATAATAGAAATATTATAGATTTGCTAGCGTCGGCGGCTGGCGGTGTTGATAACTGTCGTAATCGACAGTATCAAGCTATTATGACCATCAATGGAGTAACGGATAACGTTCATGACTGTTCATTACCACAACTTTTACAAAAATCTACTTTCAAGAACCTTCTTAATGTTCTTGGTTGTGGTGTTGGCCCTAATTTTGATATTAATAAATTGAGATATAATAAAATTATCATCTGCACGGATTAACTCTGAGTCCCACTATATGGTGACATATAGTTGCAAACTAGGTGAACTGCTGGGAGTTCCTTTAAGGATAATCAGCATCCAATTCCAATCTATATGATTGGAAAAGGTTCAACGACTATCGAAAAGCTATCTTATAGATAGAACTGAGTAGAGTACTTCATTATGAAGGAAGTGCCTAGTATCTCTTATGAGATAAAGATATAGTCTGAACGTCCATAGTAATATGGAGATAACAAATTTGAAAGATATTGATGGTAATAATATTACATCTCTCCTTCTCTGCTTCTTTATTACTTTCTTACCTGAGCTTATTTATCAAGGTAAAGTATTTAAGGCTATGCCGCCACTTTATTTGATGGATCAGGCCTCTCTTAAGAGATATACTAAAGAGCGTGAATGGCTATATGATAAGTATGAGTATTATAAACTCTATCATAGCATTATTGCTGATAATGTAGACTTTTGGATTGAAGAAACTCCTACAGATATTCTGAAGTCTGGTAAGACTCCTAAAATCAATGCTCCTTATATTACTAAAATGAATAAGAAGCAAATGATTCAATGGATGAATATGACTTCTCAGTATTCTGCTGAATTGAATAATCTTGGTAAGAAAGCTGCTTGTAATACGACTCTTCTTGAGATTGTGTGTAGTTTTAAGAAGCATTTTAAGAATAAGAAAGACTTTGAGACTGCAATTAAGAATAACTTCCCCGAAATGAACTATGATAATTCTAATGAATCTCTTATGGGTTCTTGGGATGGGGATTATTTCTCTTTGATCTGTGATAAGCTCTTTGATTATTCTGCTTCTAGATATCTTAAGCAGCTTACATTGAATGAAAATAATATTTATGTCTGGTTTAGAAGCAAGAAAGATCCTAACGCAACTCCAACTAGATGTACTGTTGGTCAGTTCCTTGATATTATGATGAGTACAATTAATTTGAAGATTGAGCAGCGTTTTAAAGGAGTTGGTGAAGCTGAAGCTTCTCTTCTCTTTAAAACCACCGTCAATCCCAAGTTTAGAAAACTGTACAGAATCACAATTGAAGATATTAAGGAAGCAAAGGCTACTTTCGAACTTCTTCATGGTAAATCTGCAGAATTGAGAGAGAAGCGTAGAGAACTTCTTGATACTGCTGATATTAATTATGAAGATATTGATAACTAATGGAAGGAGCATGAACTTTGAAACTCAAGAACGAAAAAGTTGTTGTAGCTTCTTCTGGAAAAAAGAAGAAGATTTGGGATGGTATTACTGAAAAAGACTTCGAGAATACTGATAATATCGAAGATAAGGAAATCGGAGAATTTGATAAAGAGAATATGCTTCTCTTTGCAGCTAATACTAATCTCTTTAGACAGATTATCAGACTTTCTGATAGTCTGAAGCCTGTTGAGCGTAGAGTGCTTTATGCACTCTATACTCTCGGGGCTAAACCGAAGAATAAAACTAAGTCTGCAGCTATTGTAGCAGCTACTATGAAGTATCATCCTCATGGTGACTCTGTTGCATATGGTGCAATGGTAAACTTAGCTCAGCCTTGGAAAAGAGCTTGCCCTTTAGTATCTGGACGTGGTAACTTTGGTAATGCTGGTTCTCCTGAAATGTATGCGCATTATCGTTATACTGAGGCATATATGTCAAAGTATGCATATGAGTGCTTCTTTGAAGATTATGATCCAGAGTGTGTCGAGACTATTTTCAATAGTGCATCTGATACTGAAGAGCCTATGGCATTACCTAGTAAGTTCCCCAATATCTTGGTAAATGGTGGATTTGGTATTGCATTTGGTAATAGTTTCCGTATTCCACCTTATAATATCAATGATATTATTGATAAGTGTGAAGCAGTTATTAAGAATCCTCAATATAATGATATCTATATGGTACCTGATTTACCGTGTGATTGTGATATTGTGGACGATGGTACTGAGCTTCATAATATTATTGAAACTGGTACTGGTACTCTGAGGATGAGAGGCCGAATTGAGATTGAGCAGAGAGGTAATAAATGGGCATTGAGAATTTTGTCTGTACCTTGGATGGTCAATCTTCAGTCTGTACTTTCTCGTATTAGAGAGCTTGCTAAGAATGGAGTCATTAGTATTGTCGATATTCAGGATGCAAATGAGCCTATAATTTCGGATGGAGACAATGTTGATACTTCAATTGATACTGCAATTATTATTAATAATTCTCATGATCCTAATGTTATTCGAGATAAACTCTATAGTATGACAGATCTTGAGAAGTCTGTAGCTATCAACTTTAAGGTTGTCACTGATAACTTGACAGTTGGTAAGATGAATATGAAAGATTTGATTCTCTCTTGGATTCATGAGCGTCAATCTTATAAGCGTCGTAAGTTTAATAAGAGATTGACTGTCATTTCTGCTCGTATTGAGCTTCTTGATATTCTGATTTATCTTCTTCAGAAAGATAATATCAATAAGACTGTAGATGTCATTAAGAATTCTACTTCTGAGAATATTGAGGAGCGACTGAGAAAACTCTGTAAGATGAGTTCTTATCAGGCTAAGAGAATTGGTGACATGAAACTCTCTGCATTTACTAAAGATGCTCGTAAGAGATATGAAGCTGAGAGAGATAAACTTGAAGCTGAGCGTAAAGAGATCATGAGTATTATTAAATCTGAAAAGAAGATTGATGCTATCATTATTGATGAGCTTCATGATCTCTATAAGTATGCAAAGCCTCGTAGAACTAATGTAATTGAACCTTCTAAGGGTGTAAAGATTGCAGATACTGAGCATCATTTAATTGTCAGTAAAGGCGGATATATCAAGAAGCTAATGTATAAAGATAAGTATGAGGTAAACATGGGATCTTTTAAGACCAATGATTATCCAATTTATCGATCCATTGTGCATAATATGGATAGCGTTATCTTCTTTGATAGCTTTGGCAGATATTCTGTTATTCCTGTCCACACAATTGATAATAATGAGCCTGGTCAGTATGGTCATACACTCTTTGAGGTATCAAAGCTCTCTGGTAAGATTGTAACTATTGAGAAGATGATGAATAAGGATGATCTTAAAGCAATCTCTAAATTCGGAACTCCGTATTTAGTTACAATTACTTCTAGAGGATATATTAAGAAAACTCCTTTGGAAACTTATCTTGCAATTCGAAATTCTAAGAATGTAAGATGCATGAAAGTACGTGATGATGACTCTATGGTATATGCTGGTATCATTTTAGAGAATTCTAATGTATTGATTTATACTAAGCGCGGTCATTATATGTATCTTACTATGAATAGTATTTCTGAACAAGCAAAAGATTCCATGGGATTAATTTCTATGAAACTTGATCCTGATGATGAAGTTGCTGGTATGACTGTAATTGGTAAAGATGATGAATTTATCAGTATCGTAACTCAAAGAGGGTTAGTAAAGAAATGTGAGACGAAGTATTTCGGGGCTCCCTTGAAAAGATCTTCTACGAATAGTCAAGCATATCTTACTACTCTTGAAACTGCTGATGAAATCGCTAATGTAATCGGTTTACAGAAGGATAGTGGAATTGCAGTTTGTACACGAACTGATGTAATTCATTTAAAAGCTGATGATATTCCGAATTCCACTCGTAAAGCAAAGGGTAAGAAATTGATCTCTTTGCCGAGTGGTACAAATATTCTTAATGTCTTTGAAGAGAAAAAGGTGAAGTAATTAAATATGAGGAGAGATAGTAAAATATCTCTCCTCATGATTATTTTCTATTATTCTCGGGACATTATTTGTAATATTTATTAATTTACATTCGTTCATTAATTGAAAGTGAGGAAATATAATTATGGCTGATAATAATAGACAATTTACTGTTACAACTAGTTTGATTTCAATGTTTGATGAGACTGGAGCTCAGCTTCGTCTTGCTGGCCTGGAGTCTGGGATGTCTATCGCAATTTGGACTCCTCAGATTAATCCTGATGGAAAGACTACTTATCCTCAGGAGATGCGTTTTAATACTATGATGAGTACAGATACTGTTGCTTCTCTGAATTGGCTGATTCGTAATCGAATTGTTCCTGATTGGGAAGCAGGTAAGGATTTCAAGTATGGTATTCCTTGCAATCGTAGTATGACTGCAGTTATTGACATTATTGGTGTTGGTGGTGAAATCTACCTGCGTATGTCTCGTGATATTGATGAGAATCGTCAGGCTAAGAATGTCCATCAGTTCAAGTTTACTAATACAAATATTCTGTTGAATTATGATCCACAGAGTGGTGCATTTGATATTGATAAGGTACCTGCTCAGTTTACTATGTTTACTGAAGTGATTGCTGCATATAATGCAGTTACTTATAGTGCAGGGCATGGTTCTCGAGTGGCTAATAAGTTCACTATTTCTAGTATGTATAACTATTTGCAGGCAATTGCAAGTAAGCTTGGTGTTGTAGTTGATACTGGCTATCGTCGTAATCCTCCTCTGACTGGAGGAAATACAGTCAATAGTGGTAATAGCTCTTATGGAGCTACTCCTCAGACAAGTGGTTATAATGGACAGATGCAGGAAGTTGCATCGATCACTGAGCTACTTGGTTAAAATTAAAAAGAGGAGCTTTATGCTCCTCTTTTTTATATCATAAATTAGAATGGAGGATACCTCATGGCATTTGAGTATTTAACTAACATTCGAGATCCTCTATATCCTGTAGGTGGTAATAGAGATGAACGAATTCTAATTGAATTTAATGGAATTCTTCATTCTGAAGCTGAAGATATCTTTTATGGAATGAAGGATTGCATTGTATTGGAAGCACATGGGTTTCATACATATGATAGACTTTTATTATATGATGATCCTGAAAGAGTATATGAAGAAATTGGATTTTTTAGACCAAAAGATCTAATTAGGTATTTAAATGATGGTAATGAAATTGAAGATGATGAAATCGATGCTATTATTGAATACAGTAAAATGAATTATAACTATTCTGTATCTACAGTTTTAAATATGCTTGGAGCATTAGAAACTTTAGCTCGTACAGATTATGTAAAAGGAATTACAATTGTATTTACTAATCATCGCGAATCTGATGCTACATATTTATCATCAGTATTTGACAATGATATTCTAACTAAAAAATTCTCAATTCTTGAATCCTCTGCAGATACAGTAATCCAAGATATTGAGAAAGAAATACTAGAAGCATCAAATGCAAATAATCCATATACTACAGTGATTACAAATGAATATCAATTAATTATTGATATCTTAAATGAATATCGAAAATATAAAGCTGATACCACATTTTTCCTTCTTCGAAACCATAGTCAAAATATGGAACAATTGATCAAGGGTGATTCAGTATACTTCAATGAATTATATACAGATAAAATTACCAATATTATTACTGGTGGTTTTTCTGAGGATAATATACCAGATCTTTTAAATATTAATTTTCCTGCTAAAGCTAAATTTGGAAGATTTAGCCCAACTCCTTTCAAGACTGATTCACCTGTATTCATGACGTTTGGAGAAAATCAGGAAACTGAAGAATCTCCAAACCACTCAAAGGAGGAATATTAATGGGAAAGAATTTAAAGAATGACCCCATTCGCAAGTATGGTGCTGAGGCTCCAAAAGAGATTGATCGTCTATTTTACAATATCGTACTTGACGATGAGCAACTTGCTTTTGCGAATGCAATATGGAATCCAAAAACTATTATTACAATGGTAAATGCTAAAGCTGGATCCGGCAAGACCACCATTGCTTGTGGTGTTGCTAATATGCTTGTAAAGTTTGGATTCTATACTGGGATTCTTTATGTTGCTTCTCCTACTCAAGAACAGAAGCAGGGTTATCTTCCTGGATCTATTGAAGAGAAGTCTACTCCTTATTTTGAGCCTATGATTCAAGCCATGATTGCTTGTAATATGAATCCTGATAGAGAAATGGTATCCATGGCTAGTGAAGAAGATAAGAAAAATGGTACTGCTATTGTTGAATGTATGACACATACATTCTTTAGAGGTACTAATATTGAAAATAAAGTAATCATTATTGATGAAGCACAAAACTATTATACTGATGAACTTCAGAAGACTTTGACCCGTATTCATGATACTAGTAAGGCTATCGTCATTGGTCATACTGGTCAGATTGATCTTTATAAGAATCGCGAGAATTCTGGGTTTGATCGGTATTTAAAGCATTTTAAGAAAGCTGCTGATCTTGGTGATGAACGAGTTAAAATTTGTGAATTAACTAAGAATTATCGTGGTTGGCTTTCTAATTATGCAGATGCAATTAATAATCCTACATGGACTGAGGAGATTCTTCAGTCATATAACCAAGAATAATCCCATACAACCATAAAAGGAGGAGAATATTTATGTCTATTGCAAAGAATGATGCTTTGTATGAGGAAGTTAAGTCTTGTACAAACATTATTTCCGGAGATGAATATAAGGCTTTATTTTGCACAATTGCAAAGGTAGTTTGTGATACAGTTTCCCAAACTCTTGGGCCTTATGGTTCTACAACTATTATTGATGATGGTTCTGGATTTACTTATCCGACTAAGGATGGTTGGTCCTGTATGAATCGTCTTCGTTTTAATGATCCTATTTATAATACTATCTTTGGTATTATTAAGCAGGTCAGTTTTAATAGTGTATCCACTGTTGGTGATGGTACTACTACTGCAATGGTTGCTACTAGTGCATTCTTGGAAGAGCTTTATGATAAGTTGATTCCAAATCTGCAGAAAAGTGGGCAGTATCGTCAGGCAACTTTCGTTGATACCATGAATGAAGTTGCCAAGGAGCTGACTGAGACTCTTCTGAATTCTAAGAATGTTCAGCATATTAATCCTAATGGAGATTTCCACGATATCTATAAGGTTGCTTATATTGCAACTAATGGCAATCATGAATTTGCTCAGATGATTCAGGAGATTTATCAGAAGACTGGCAATCCTAATATCCGTATTGAGATTGATAATGGTGCTCCTGAGACGACTTATACTATTGAAAAGGGCTACCGTTTTGACTGTAAGCCTATTGCATTTAATAGTTATATTAATGATGAAATGGGTGTTATTCGTAAGGACGATAAGCCTTTCAAGATCATTACATTTGATCATAATGTAACTTATCAGATGCATAAGACTATTATTAGTTCTATTAGCCAGTTGGCGAGTGCTACTAATAATGAGTATGTGATTCTGGCTCCTTACTTTGATGATATCATTTGTTCTATCGTTCAGAATAATGCTGATCAGATGCGTCGTCAGGGTCAGATTCCTAATATTATGCTGGTTCAGATTCCTACCGCTTTGAATATGCATCAGCTTGCTATTAATGATATTTCTGTATTGAGTGATTCTATTGTCTTTACTGAAACATTGGCTAAGGTATTCAATACTCTGTATCATAATGCTACTTGTGAGAAGGAAGAAGATATCATCAAGGATTCTGTCCTTGAACTTCCTCAGTTTGCAAAGTACAATGGCCCTCAGGCTATTCTGGAAGATGTTTCCGGTACTGTAAAGTCTGCAGTATTTGAACCTACTGAAGGCTTTATTCAGGACTATGAAGAGTATTGTAATAAAGCCCGTTTGGAAGCATTACTTCGTGATGTATCTGAGCAGTATGAGAAGAAGAAGGCTAAGGCAGTTAAGACTATTAATGGCCTCCTTGATAAGGATTTCCTTTTCACTCAGCTTCGTTATACTAAGCTGAAGGGCAATAGTGGTATCATCAAGGTTGGCGGTATTTCTGATATTCAGAAGCGTTGTGATAAAGATTCTCTTGATGATGCAGTTCTTGCTTGTCGTTCTGCTTTTGAAAATGGTTATGTTCGTGGTATGTGCCTTGAAATTATTCAGGCATGTGATAATTATATTGATAGCTTTAAGCGACAGAGTGATCGTGTTAAGCAGGAAATTTATATCGCAATTTATAATGCATTCAATGCAGTATTTAATACTGTAATTTATAATAAGATCGGTGAAAATCCCGAATTTGCATGCCAGGTATTGGATGAATGCTTGGAAGAGAATGCTGTCTATAATCTTCGTACTGATAAATATGATGAACCTGGTAATTGGACTGTCATTAATTCGGTGCAGACTGATATTGAGATTCTGACTGCTATGACTAATATTCTGACTACTATTATGACTTCTAATCAGTTCCTGACTATGAATCGTAATTGTGATCTTAAGACTACGCATGAAAAGGCTCTTGCTCAGCGTATTGCGGATGAAAATGCTATTGCTGCTGGTAAGGCTAAGGCAGTTCTGAATGCTATTGAAGAATCTAATCTGAAGAATGGTTTTGGAATATATCCTATCAATACACTAGAGTCTACTGAGGAGACTATTAATATTAAAGATACTACTGGAACTGGTTTTTATCAGTCGGTTCCTGCATCTGATAGTACTCCTGTGTAATTTAAAGAGAGGCACGTAAAAGTGCCTCTCTTTTTTATCTGTATTTACTCATTTTTTAATCATATATTATTAATATGAAGATATAGTAGTAATGTAGCTTCAACTGGTAGAGCGCTGGCCGTGTCGGCCAGAGGTAACAGGTTCGACTCCTGTCATTATGCTATATTTTTTATCTTGTCCATTTTATTTTTATAAAATGGCTTGAACTAATTATTAACATTTTAAAATACAAATAAGGAGGAATCATTTATGACAATTAATGACTATCTCCAAAATCCATATGGTAAAGGTTCTTCTTTTTCTAATGCTTCTGATCAGAAAGTTAAATTAGAAAAAGAATATACTGAATTTTCAAATAAATTTGATTGCAAGATTTATAGGCATCAAAATAATATTATTTTTCATGTAATCGTACCTAGTGTAAAGAAAGATTACATTACATATGATGTGATTCTTGAAGTCAATTATGATACTAAAAGCTCTGAAGCTGTAGATGCAAATAATCTTGAGTTTAAGTGTTTCTCTAACTGCCCATCTTTTATTTTTACATACGCAAATGCATTTAGGCAAAGAGGATTACTTTGTAAGTGGTTAGAGAATAAATATAGAAAAGAAGTAAAGAAAAATACTGCTAATATTAAAAATCAATATGGAATTATTGGTATGGAAAGATCTCTATATCTTGCTTGCTTATATCTTAAGAAAAGCTTAAGAACTAGAGATGATGTAATTAAAACTATTGCAAAGAAAGTTGGAAGTTATTCTGTAATTGCTAATGGGGTTCGCTCTCAGGATGAGATTATGGAAAAGACAAAAATGAAAATCAAACCTGAAGATGCAAAGAATACTAGTGGACTTAATGATATTAAGTTTAAAAGTAATAAGAAAGAGTCTACGAGAAAAGGTAGTACTGAGTATACAAAAACTACTGATTCTACTCTATTTACTCAAAAGTCTCCTAGACAGTCTAAATCTGTTAAAACTACAACCACAAAAAAGACAAGGAGGATATAGACGAGTATTATTATTTCGAGTAGCAAATTAATGAGGAGGATGCTTTATTATGTCTTTGATCGAAACCAGTAGCAGAAAAGAAATGCCTGATCTTGCAACTTGGGAACCAAATTACAAAGAAGTATTCTATATCTTTGATGGCGAAGTAGTCGTTGCAAACTATAATCAGCATGTTGGTCTTACCGAAGAGAAATGCACTCTTCCGGTTTTCTATATTAAGAAAACTCATTATAAAAATAAGATGGCCGATATTGTGCATCATATGAATTACTTTACTAAGTTTTATGACTTAGATAGAGATACATATTTTGCAACTATGACTGTAAAATATAATATTGATACTCATCCTGAAATGAGTGAAGAAGAATTCCTTGGATATCTTATGGATCGTATTGTCACTCCTCAATTCATTAGAAAATGCAAAGCTATGGCAAATGATCTTTATACAATTAATATTAATACAGATGATACTGGTAAATTTAAGAATACACCAAAGATTACTAATTCTCAAGCAAGACAGATTGTAGCAATTTCTTTCTGCTTTAGAATGATACTTCCTTTGTGCGTTCATTTCAGTAATATTTGTCCTTCTTATGCTGAGAATAACTCTAAGAGTACTCAGTATCTTGATACATTCAGTGATATGTTCCTTAAGATTATTAAGAGATTTGAAAAAGATGATGTACCATTCTTTTCTTCTCTTTGTAGATTCGTTTGGTTTCGTGTCATTCGTTTGTATAAGAATAATACAAAGACATTTGAGCAGAAGAAAATGCTTCGTGGTGATACTCCCGAGCTTTTCTGTGATAAGTTAGTTAAAGAAGTAATCTCCGTCAAGACGCTTTATAAGCTTGACTATCATCGTTCTTGTGTAAGCTTTATAGACGGAGTTGTGCACAACTATGAAAGTAATTATCTAATTGAGAATTACACGAGTAAGCCTTATGAAATCGATTCTGCAGATACATCTAAAGACTCTGATGACTCTCTGAGTCATGCAGAAGCACTCGAGATGGCATCTTATACTAGAGATGCATCTTCTATTATGATTTCTGATTGCAATAGAAAGAAAGTCATGAAGGATATTGATTCTTGGTATCAATCTTTTAATGTTACTGATGATGAGATTAACTTCTATGAGCAGAATTGTAAATTGAATGATGTTAATATTTTCTTACTAAATGCTTTCTATTCTAGTCGATTTAAGGATTCTTATGCAATTCTTAGTTTAAATAAAGTTGAGATTTGTAAGCTTATCTGTTATCTTAAGAAATATCTTGAATATCATAAAATGCCTATTCTTGCTCAAATTCTTACTGCAGATATTACTGGTAAATATAAGATTAATCTTATTAAGAATTCTAAATTTCTTGAGATGATTTATACTTCTAATATTTATACAGATATCATTGCAAATAAGTTTGAATATGTGAGTGAAATTAATGCAAAGGAAAATCCTATTCTTCGATATCTGTCTGCAATTGTAAATTGTGAATTTACTTTGATTGATCCCAATCCTGAAGTAAATGGACAAAAGATTGAAGATATTGTAAATTCTGATGTAGCAAATGAATTTTTACTTTTCCTTAGTATTATTTAAAATAAAAGAGAGTGGATTTTATCCACTCTCTTTTTACCGTAAATCTTCTTCTTTTATCCATATATTATTATTATGAATAAATAAAATAGTAGGAAAAGTAAAAATACGAAAGGATAAGGAGAAATGACAAATGAAATTCATGAGGAAGTTGTATCTGAAAATGAAGCAGCAGTTAATTTCTATGCAGAAGTATTTATTCTTGAAGAAGACCTCAAAAAGGAAAGTGCAATATATCAACTTTTGGGGTAAAAATAAGTAATCATATCTACAAACTACACATATAATTTGAAAGGAAAATACAAATGAAAACTCGTAAAACTTTTAACATTCTTTCTCTGATCAAGATCATTATTATTGCAGCGATTGTCGTATTTGATATCTGGGTCTTCATCAGCTGGCTCAATGTTGGTTTTAATAACTGCAGTCCTGAGACCATTAAGAATATTTGGTCTTGGAATTTCTTTACCGTTTGCTTTAAGTAATTTATATGGGGAGAGATATAACGATCTCTCCCCATAAATAAAATAATGAAAGGAATTAATTTTTATGAAAAAGAAAACTCTTATCTTCATCTGTAGCATCTGTACAATCATTATTGCCGCATGCATCATTACTTTACCAAAACAGGATCAGGTTGGTACACCTGATTCTGTCATCTCTGAAGAACCTATTAACAACGAAACTGAGAAAGAAGAGCCCATCAAAGAGGATATTCCTGAATCTACCTATGATGGAATCTCTGATTATTTTGAACTTCGGGATCAGGAACTGCTTAATCTGTTTGGGATTGAGATCCCTGATGATCAGGTTGGCATGACCTGGCAGCAGGTTTGGAATGGAACTGATGCTGAGTCTCTTCAGCATGTACTCTCTGTTACGGAAGATGAAAAGATCATCTATGATACTCTTCTGAATGAAGATCATACTAGAGCAGCAATCGTTGCTATCAACTTCATTGATCCTGATCGTACTGATTTTGAAAATCTGATCAAAAAGCTGGATTATCATCCTGAAAAGTATCGTGATGTAAATACTCAGGAACTTGCTACTGAACCTTATGGCTATATTGCTGCTTGGGACAGCTTCATTGCAGTAAATGGCAATTTCTCTAATCTCGATTATTTCTATAGTGTATATTCTGAAAACCTCGAAGGTTTCCCTGCATATGATAAGTATTATTCTCTCTTCAATCTTGAGGGATATGCTCATGTGCTTGGAATTGATATTCAGGATGCGCTCGCAGATGTAAACTCCCTTACGGATATTTCTAATATGTATAGCAATCTTATGGACTGTGAGTATTATGGAGTCCGTGGATATGATAGTTATCTTAATACAAACCCGTTTGGAGTTATTATTAAGAACTATGCTGATCTTAAGTCTGCCGTTTCTGATTATGAGAATGGACCTTTGTCCGAGGTTTATTATCTGAGCAATGAAGGCGGATCCGATCCTACTACTGATCCTAATTCTGAGTATTATGAAGCACCCATTGATGGACCTTCTACACAAACTACTTCTAATTATCCTCCCAAGGTTAATGAGTATATGAGCTATGGATATAAGGTCTATAAGCACAATATGTGTGATGCATATTATTACAAAGAGGCCTTTGATCGTTATGTGCTCTTCTGCATTGATAATCGTGATATTGCAAAGGGTGCTTGGGCTGAAAGTATTGCAGATTCTGTGTATACTAGCACCTTCGGTGTGCTTACTGCAATCAACTGAATGTAAAGAAAGGGATCATATTGATCCCTTTCTTTTTTATTTGATTTTTTATCTTTCATTTTTT
>ERZ1034917.795-NODE-795-length-24904-cov-10.419373_pt1 | contig 24904 bp, 20 predicted proteins | sample MGYA00520605_ERZ1034917 | MGnify/ENA primary metagenome ERZ1034917 (study PRJEB33766, sample SAMN09781784) | gut metagenome | biome: gut microbiome | host: Homo sapiens | place: Madagascar | study: EMG produced TPA metagenomics assembly of the PRJNA485056 data... | reverse complement strand
TTATCAATGTGTGCTACGCCATTTGAGAAATTCAATAGCTCACGGCAATCTCTATTTATCAAATGCAGGTAATAGAAAATACATATTGTTTGAAGATTATAATAAAAGAGGAAATATTACAGCAAGGATACTTCTATCTCAGGCAGATTTATCATTGCTTAAACGAGAAATAGTGAAATAAAGGTGAAATGAAAATGCCGGGATTATATACCGAAGCCGATTATGAAAATTCAGTAATCGAGCTGTTCAGAAATGATTTGGGATATGAGTATGCATACGGTCCCGATATTGAAAGGGATTTTTACTGTCCGTTATATGAGGAGATTTTGATTGACTCTCTGTATCGTTTGAACAGAGGGTTGCCTGATGACGCAATTCAGGACGCTATGTTTAAACTCAAAAACTTTGAAAACGGAGAGCTCGTGCAGAAAAATGCTGTCTTTATGGACTATCTGCAAAACGGTATCCCGGTAAGATATTTTGTTGACGGTGAGGAACGCTCCTCTATCGTCTATCTTGTTGACTACAAAAATCCCGACAATAACTCCTTTATCGTAGCAAATCAATGGACTTTTATTGAGAACAGCAATAAACGCCCCGATGTAATTCTCTTTTTGAACGGCTTGCCGGTAGTTTTAGTTGAGCTGAAATCTCCCTCCCGTGAGGAAACCGACGCTTCCGAAGCGTACAGACAGCTCCGTAATTATATGCAGGAAATTCCGTCAATGTTTGTATATAACGCCATCTGTGTTATGAGCGACCAGTTGACCTCCAAAGCGGGTACGATCACCTCCGGTGAAGACCGCTTTATGGAGTGGAAAACAAAAGACGGCGACTATGAAAATACACAGTATGCACAGTTTGATACTTTCTTTGAGGGTATGTTCCAAAAGGCACGACTGCTTGATATAATCAAAAACTTTATTTGCTTTTCTAACGAGGGTATCAATTCGTTTAAAATACTCGCAGGGTATCATCAATACTTTGCAGTCAGAAAAGCAATTGAATCCACAAAACATGCTACCGTTACCGATGGTAAGGGCGGCGTATTTTGGCATACACAAGGAAGCGGAAAGTCGCTTTCTATGGTGTTCTATGCTCATTTGTTGCAAGAAGCGTTGGACAGCCCGACGATTGTTGTTATCACAGACAGAAACGACCTTGACGATCAGCTTTACGGTCAATTTGCAAAATGTAAGGATTTTTTAAGACAAGAGCCGGTACACGCTACTTGCAGAAAGTTGACAGAAACTTCGGGTAAAAATGATGTCGGATTAAAGGACTGGTTGGACGGCAGACAGGCAAACGGCATTATTTTTACTACCATGCAAAAGTTTGAGGAGTCGCACGAAGCGTTATCCGAACGCCACAACATCGTTGTTATGGCAGACGAAGCGCACCGTGGACAATACGGACTGACAGAAACCGTGGACGCTAAAACCGGTAAGGTTAAAATCGGTACAGCTCGTGTTATCCGCAACACCTTGCCTAACGCTACATATATCGGATTTACAGGCACTCCTATTTCTTCAAAAGACCGCAGCACCCGTGAGGTATTCGGTGACTATATCGACATTTACGATATGACACAGGCTGTCGAGGACGGAGCAACCCGCCCTGTCTATTACGAAAGCCGTGTAATTAAGCTCAATCTCGATGAAGCAACGCTACGGATGATTGATACCGAGTATGATATTATGTCCGCCAATGCCGATGAAGAAGTTATCGAAAAGAGCAAGCGTGAACTCGGTCAGATGGAAGCAATCCTCGGTAATGATAACACCATCAATTCGCTAGTAAGCGATATACTCGACCACTACGAGAACAACAGAGAAAACCTGCTGACAGGTAAAGCAATGATTGTTGCCTACTCTCGCCCCATTGCTATGAAAATTTACAAGCGTATCTTAGAACTTCGTCCTGCTTGGACAGAAAAGGTTGCAGTTGTTATGACTTCTGGCAACAATGACCCGGAAGAATGGCGTGAAATAATCGGAAACAAGCACCACAAGGACGAGCTTGCAAAGAAATTTAAGGACAACAACAGTCCGCTTAAAATTGCGATTGTTGTTGATATGTGGCTTACAGGCTTTGATGTACCGTCACTTGCCACTATGTATGTTTACAAGCCGATGTCGGGACACAATCTTATGCAGGCTATCGCCCGTGTAAACCGTGTGTTCCGTGATAAAGAAGGCGGTCTTGTTGTTGACTATGTCGGAATTGCAACCGCTTTGAAGCAGGCAATGAATGACTACACCTCCCGTGATAAAAAGAACTACGGCGATACCGATGTAGCAAAGGTTGCATATCCTGAATTTCTTAAGAAGTTAGATGTGTGCCGAGATAAATTTCACGGATACGATTACTCCAAGTTCAAAAACGGAACAGACCTTGAAAGAGCAAAAACAATCAGCGGTGCTGTCAACTTTATTATGGGCAGAGAAAAGATTGATGATAAAGACTCTTTCGTAAAAGAAGCCCTTATGCTTCATCAGGCATTATCTCTCTGTTCTTCTTTGGTTGATGAGGACAGCAGATTTGAAGCGGCGTTCTTTGAGTCTGTGCGTGTACTGGTTCTCAGATTGACGAATACCGGTGTGGACAAAAAGATTTCTCTGCCGGAAATGAACGCAAGAATAAACGAGCTTTTGAAGCAGAGTATCAAAAGCGACGGAGTTATCAATCTTTTCTCGGATATTAAGGAAGAATTTTCTTTGTTTGACCCGAAATTCCTTGAAGAAGTTGCCAATATGAAAGAAAAGAATCTTGCGGTTGAGTTGCTTAAAAAACTTATTGCAGAACAGGTTTCAATTTATCGCAGAACGAATGTTGTTAAATCTGAGAAGTTCAGCGAGATTATGCAGCGTTCGCTCAATGCATATTTGAACGGTATGCTGACCAATGAAGAAGTCATTGAAGAAATGCTGAAGCTGGCAAAGCAAATTGCGACAGCGCAAAAAGAGGGCGAAGAACTCGGACTTACTGCTGATGAGCTTGCCTTCTATGATGCACTCACAAAACCGCAGGCAATCAAGGATTTCTATGAAAATGAAGAGTTAATTGCAATTACAAAAGAACTTGCCGATACTCTCCGCAAAAACAAGACGATTGATTGGCAAAAACGAGAGTCCGCAAGAGCAAAAATGCGTATGCTTATCAAAAAGCTCCTGAAAAAGCACAAGTATCCGCCCGAAGGTGTGGAAGATGCCGTGCAGACGGTTATGACACAGTGCGAGCTTTGGGCAGATAATGTAATGGAAGTGTAAACAGACATAAAAGTAAGCCCCAATTTACAAAAAATAGGTTTATGGAACCGATCTTTTGCTTATTGCAATACGGAATATTGTGAAAAATTGTAAATAACTATTGCAATATTTTTATGAATGTGATATTATCTAGGTATTCTCCTTGTTACCTAAGTTGTTAAGAAAAATCAATTAAAAGATTAAATCGGCGAAAAGCTAGATCAAAGGTAAAACTTTGAATTTGAATTAAGATGAAACGGTGCTGAAACATTGCACTGAAGTAGATGATTTTAAGTCATTTTTGAGTTCCTTAGGGTAGTGCACCCTTTTTTACTCGAAATCAATGAAAATTAAATAGAAACATAATCGACTATGTTATATTCGATTATTAAAGACGAAAGAGTACAATTTTGATTTGTGCTCTTTTTTGTTTGCAAAACTAACACGAGAACCCTTCCATACGAGGGTTAAATGGTATAAATACTGTATGGAAATAAATCATTTATAACCGAACGATAATATAAATCATGTTATAGGTCAAAGAGAAAATTTAGTAATCAGCACTAATGTTTAGTGCCTATAAAAAGTCCGTGATGACAGGACTTAAAAAAGTCATCAAAAAATAATTCTTTTAAGGAGGTTATATTATGCAATATAAATTTAAAAATTTAGTTACCGTATGGATATTGTGTTTTGATGCAGTAGTATGCAAAACAGCAAAAATATTACATCTAAAGATGTTAAAACAAATGGGAGTGAAACCTTTGGTAATGTTGTAAAAACTATTATGAGAAATAATGGCATCACCTGGGAGGATATCAAGTTGATAACCGAATTTTCAAATGATACCATTAACAGTTTGATCAATCATTACGACATCACTTTCGGAAGACTTAAGGTGTTTCGTTTTATGTTTGCATTAGCGTTATATATTGATGTAGATATAATCTATTCATTGTTAACTAAAGCCGGAATATGCAGAACGGACACCGTAATATCGAATACAGCGTATGAGATATTAGAAGAGATTCCCGAATACCTTAATGAGGGCAAGGATGAGCTTGATCCTATTCAATATGCTATTGAAAAAGTAAATAGTTATATTGAAAATAAGATAGAGAATGATAGATTAGCTCGAATGCTTAAGCTTCATTAAGATATGATTATTAAGGCACATTGCAGTATTTTGCAGTGTGCCTTGTTTTTTTACAATTTGTGCGTTTGCAAAATTAACAGTTTTTTCATTTGTCAATCCGGTAAATCGGAGTGACTGATAAAAATTAGAAATGTATAATATAGCCATCATCGATGATAATTTATTATTTGAAAGGATTTTAAGAATGAACATTAACTTAATTGCGATTGATGCCAACAAGACAATCGGCAAAAATCCTGTGCTTGTAGATGTTGCACCTGCGTATGTCTATGAGAACGGCAAAAGAACAGGTGAGGTCAGCGGATTTAAGTACACCGTTGCCTTGCCTGATAAGGCTTTTGAAAAGCTGACGATCAAGATTGACGGCGAGTGCAAACTTGAAAAGCCTGATGACAGGCATTATCCGGTGGTAATCTTTGACGGACTTGAGATGCGTCCGTATTGGACTCCCGAGGGCTACAAGGTTTCTTCAACGGCAAAGAATATTCGTGCTGTCAATGCGGGAAAGGCTTAAACTGCACCAAATCAGTCTTTGCATGGTGTGCCTTAAGCACACCGTGCAGAGACTCTGCGATAGGGGTAGTATTACCCCTATCGTAGCAATGTAGCAGTAGCAGGGAGGTTGTATGGGAAGTACAAATCTTCAGTCGAGAAAATGGCTTTTGACCGTAAACAATCCGCTTGATTACGGACTGAATCATGCTGAAATCAAGAACATTCTGCATCTGTTTAATCCTGAATATTTTTGCCTTGTGGATGAGATTGCAACAACAGGTACAAGGCACACGCACATTTTCATTTACTCAAAGTCACCAATTCGCTTTTCAACATTGAAAAAACGCTTCCCTATCGCCCACATTGACAAGGCTAACGGAAGTGTAATCGAAAACCGTGACTATCTTCGCAAGGAGGGCAAGTGGCATGGCTCTGATAAGGAACATACGAATCTTATTGATACATTTGAAGAGTTCGGTGATGTGCCAAAGCCTGTTGATGAGAATTCTCCTGATATGTCTGCATTGATTGAAGAAATTGAAAACGGACTTGATACATATGAAATCATCAAGCTCCATCCGAAATATGCTTTTAGGATAAAAGAAATTGACGCACTCAGGCAGACCGTACTTTCAAATATTTTCCGTGAAAAGAAACGGAATGTTACCGTTTACTATGTTTACGGAAAGTCAGGAACAGGCAAAACAATGGGAATATATCAAAAACACAGAGCGTCCGATATTTGCAGAATTACTGCTTATCGCCGTAACACAGGAATAAATTTTGACAGCTATCACGGACAATCTGTACTTGTCTTTGAAGAATTTGCATCGCAGATTCAGATAGAAGATATGCTGAATTATCTTGACATTTATCCTCTTATGCTTCCGGCAAGATTCAACGACAAAGTCGCTTGCTATGACACGGTGTATATCACCTCAAATATTTCTCTCAGTGAGCAATACAGCGAGGTTCAGCATTATAAACCTGAAACATGGAAAGCTTTTATACGAAGAATAAACTTTCTTGTTGAATACACCGATGTTAATACATACACGGTTACTGAAATCAATAAGGTGAAAGAGGTTAAAGCGGATGATTGATAACAATGACAAATCAAGCCTTCATAATCGGTGGAATATGCGTATCCTCGGTATATATTTCACAAACGGACTGAAAAGAATTTTCGGCAAAAATTCGGGCAGAGTTGTTGTGATTATCTATCTTGCATTTTGTTTGATTTTCTGGGAATGTCGCTATTCAATCTGGCAGCCTTACGGTTACTTTCAGAATTTGCAGAAATTTATGACTTCTGTGCTTGTATTTATTTTGATTCCGTCAGTAACATTTGCCCTGACCTTTTTAATCGGTATGCCATTTGGCTCAATCGGTGTCAGCAACAATCTGCACAGAATAGGATTTGTAAATTCCGCAGGAGAAGCACCGTTGCTTTTGTCAAAATCAGTTGATAAAAATAACAGCAAAATTATAACTCTTGAATTCAAAACCTTTGGCATTCCCCTTTCTGAATGGGCGGACAATCAAGACAGGATAGAGTCTGCACTCAACATACATATTGATGAGATATATGAAGGTAAAAACTGCCGAAGTGTAATTGTTAAATGTGTTGACGGCGAAAACAGACTTTCTGATTTTATTGAATGGTCAGAAAATATGCTCAGTAAGGAATGTTTTGAAATTGTACTCGGCGAAGGCTATTCGGGACGGGTAAGCGTAAATATATCCAAAATTCCGCATATGCTTATCGGCGGTTCAACAGGTTCAGGTAAGAGCATTTTACTCAAACTTGTTTTAATGCAGTGTGTTAAAAAAGGTGCAAAAATCTATATTGCAGATTTTAAAGGCGGTGTAGATTTTCCGAATGTTTGGCACAAGAAATGTTGTTTACTTACTGACGAAGAAACTCTTCTCAAGGTGCTTATTGATGTAACAACTGAGCTGAAAAGGAGAAAACAGATTTTGCGTAATGCCGCTTTTGCAAATATTGATGAGTACAATCGCAATACAGAGAAAAAACTCCAAAGAATTATTTTTGCGTGTGATGAAATTGCAGAGGTGCTTGATAAAACAGGACTGACAAAGCAACAGAAGGATGAGATTTTAAAAATCGAATCAGAACTTTCTCTTATAGCAAGACAAGGCAGAGCCTTTGGAATACACCTAGTACTTGCAACGCAAAGACCTGATGCAGGAATTCTTAACGGTCAGATACGCAACAACATTGACACAAGAATTTGCGGCAGAGCGGATAACGTGTTATCGCAGATTATTCTTGACAGTACAGATGCAGCAGATTTGATTGCAAAGTCTTCACAAGGTCGTTTTCTTACGAACAGCGGAAAAATATTTCAAGCGTATTGGTTTGATGAAAATATTTTGTAGAACAGATTGGAGGTGAAACTATGAGTGACAGCGAAAAAAGAGGAATCCTCGATAATTACAGCGATGTACTTACTACTGTGGATCTGATGAGCATTCTTCATACAGGAAGAACTCTGACTTACAAAATGCTCAATGACGGTACAATCAAATCCGTAAGAGCCGGACGGCGATATATTATTCCTAAGAAATACCTTGAAGAATTTCTTGATGCTTCAACAAACAAAACTGAATAATTATTGAAACACTTGAACAGACTGTCCGTGCAAATTGAAAACAGCATTACGCATTGGCAGTCTATTCTAATTACATAAAAGTATTTTTACAGTGAATTTTGCGAATAAAAAGGAGGACTGACTATGAGTGAGGATATTAAATTCATCGGTACTAAAGAGGTTGCCGAAGCACTTGGTTGTTCCTTGCCTACTGCACGCAATATTATGTTGAGAGCAGATTTCCCTTTAATACGGGTAGGTAAAAATCTTAAAGTTGAGCTAAATGCTTTTCTTAACTGGTCGCAGAAAAGAAGGGTATGAGCATTTAAAGCATTTACATAATATTTAAGCAACCGTATTGACACAAAAGATTTAAGGCTATACAATACTGATATAGTAAAAATCTTTTGTGCTTTACGGTTTGGAAAGGAACGATTTTTATCAGCACTAAAAGCACAAAACCTAAGTCTAAATGTAATAAACTTGATTACGGTGACGGTTCTGTATACTATGTTAAAAGCAGAAAATGCTTTGCAGGTCAGATAACGCTTGAAATTAACGGTGAGAAAAAACGCAAGACGGCTTACGGTAAAACCGAACGCATTGTTAAGAATAAGTTGCTTGAATATCGTATTCAGGCAAAAGCAGGATTTTTTGACGAACCCGATAACACAACTGTCTATGAGCTTGCCGAAAAGATGATTGAAGAACAATTCTCTCTTAATGAGATTAAGCAAACTTCATATGACCGCAAGAATGAAACATTAAAGTCAATGAGTCCTATTTATGATTTAGCAATGCGTGAGATTACGGAAGATGTAATAAAGCATTTTTTCATTTCTAAAATCTCTTATTCGCAGTCATACTTGGATAAAGCATATCAGCTTTTAAAGTCAGTTTTCAATGAAGCTGTAAGGAAGAAAATTGTTACAGAAAACATTATGCTGAACATCAGAAAGCCAAAGTCAAAGCAGGAGCTTGTAAAAGTAAGAGCATTGACTGTTGATGAACAGAAAAAGCTGATAGATGTTCTCAAAAGCGAGGATATACGCTATTCGGAACAAATGCTTTTGTCAATGTTTACAGGCATGCGTATGGGCGAAATTAACGCCTTAGAGGTAGGAGATATAAACTTTAATGACCGTACAATTAGAGTTTGTAAAACTGTCAGCAGAGGTCTTAACGGTAAAACATATATAAGTAATTCCACAAAGACTAAAGCAGGTATGCGTACAATCTATTTTAATGATGATATGGCTGATTTTTTAAAACAGTGTATCGGAGATAAAAAAGACGGTCTTATATTTGCTTCAAGTGTGGATAAACTTGTCACAACTAATCAGGTAAATTATCAATACGCAAACACGCTGAAAAAGTATGATATACTTGATAAGAGTGTTTACGGAAAGGTTGATTTACATTCACTTCGTCACACATATGCAACAAGATGTATTGAATCAGGTATGCCTGCAAAGGTACTGCAAAATCTTCTCGGTCATACTGATATAAGAATTACGCTTGATACATACTGTGATGTTTTCCAAAAATACAGTATGGAAAATCTTGCTGTAGCTGACAGCTATATGAAGAGCAATAACATTGCAATAGTATGACTGTCCGAAAATGCACTGTCAACTTTACTGTCACACCATAAAAAGCCGATAAATAAGCCACTTGTCAGGGTTACCTGCACCAACAGCCGTTTCTTATGTAGGGACGGCTGTTTTCTACCACATTTTCGGTCTGTTTTATGGTGATTTTCAAAATATTTGAATTAATTTTGAATAAAAAACGAAAATTATGTTGACAAATCCGAAAATATGGTATATAATAATCAAGCTGTTGTTATTAAACAACATTTCGAGGTGTAGCTCAGTTTGGTAGAGTGCTTGGTTTGGGACCAAGATGCCGCAGGTTCAAGTCCTGTCACCTCGACCAAAAAAGGTGGTTTTTTAACCACCTTTTATTTTTTGTCAATTTTACTCAAGGTTGCTTTTTTCCAATTCCTATGCTGTCTGCATGAACATGTGACGGGGAGCGCTGTGCTTTTGCACAAAACAAGTCAGGCTGTGAAGAAATGAAGTTTTAAGTTTCATTTCTTCACAGCCTTTTTTATGCTTTATTTTATATTTGATGTAACGGTGACGCTTATGTCACGGCTTTTGTTAGCCATGTTTGTTACGGGTTTTTAATCAACATACCAACCTTCACGCTGTACGCGTTCGCCGACTTTAAGCATTACAACATCACTGTAGTAACCACTTGGTACACCTTCATCCATGTGAGCGTTCCAGTGAGCAGCGTGGTCTTCTTTTGTGATGAATACACCTTTGCGGCCGTCTTCTGTTTCATATTTTGTTCCGGGGGCTTTGTCATATCTGATGAAACGACCGCAGCCTTTGCATACATTGACGCTCGTTTCTTCATATACAGGTACGATGGCATACTTGTGATATACACGTTCATAGTTTGTCGTTACCGTGCAGGTTGCTGTAGCATTGCCTGCTTTAGCTGTAATTTTCACGGTCTGTTCGACCTCGAAGTAGTTGAAGATGTCCTTTGTAACAGTGAGCTTGCCGTTTGAGTCAACCTTTACAAGCTTAGGATTTGACGATGTCCATGTCACTTTCTGTGCCGGGTTTACCGTAGCTTTGAGTGTACAAGGTTCGCCTGCACCAAGTGTTACTTTAGTCTTATTAAGCTTAATAGTTGTCTTGGCAGGTTCGTTAACGGTTACTTTGCAAGATGCGGATACACCGTCAACCTTAGCTGTGATTGTAGCAGTACCCTTAGTCTTAGCTGTGACCTTGCAGTTCTTATCAACGGAAGCAACTCTTGAGTTCGATGACGACCACGATACAGTCTTATTTGTGCCTGTAACGGTTGTCTTGAGCGTATATGTCTTACCCTTAGTGAGAGTAAGGCTTGTCTTGTCAAGCTTAACAGAGGGCTTTACAGGGGTTGTTACGGTGACACCCTTTGAATCATATCCGCTTGTGAACTTAGTTGCAGATGAATTGATACATCTTACTGTGTAGGTATACGTTTTTTTGGCACTTACATTCTTATCATTGAATGTGGTTGAGGTTGTGTCTGCAAGCCTTGTCCAACTTTTACCGTTCTTTACATACACACGGTATTTTTCAGCACCGTTCACCTTGCCCCAGCTGATTTTTACGCTGTTATAGGTTGCCTCAGTTTTTGAAATTTTAGGAGCGGCTACATATTTAATTGACTTGCCTTTGCCGTTATAACCGCTTGTGAATCTCTTTGCATCTGCACTAATGCATCTTACGGTATATGTATAATTCTTGCCCGATGAAACGGCTTTGTCTGTGTATGCAGTTGAGGTTGTATCTGCAAGCCTTGTCCAACCCTTACTACCCTTGTAGTAAATTCTATACTTTTCGGCACCGTTTGATTTATTCCAGCTTATCTTTACACCGCCGTTTACACTTTCAAGCTTTGAAATTTCAGGAGCGGCAATATATTTTGCAGTTGTTCCCTTTGAATCATAACCGCTTGTGAATCTCTTTGCATCTGCACTAATGCATCTTACGGTATATGTATAATTCTTGCCCGATGAAACGGCTTTGTCTGTGTATGCAGTTGAGGTTGTGTCGGCAAGCTTTGTCCAGCCTTTACTGCCCTTGTAGTAAACTCTGTATTTTACCGCACCTTTTACCTTGCTCCAGCTTATTTTTACACCGCCGTTTATACTTTCAGCCTTTGAGATTTTCGGGGTTGCAAGACTTGTCTTTGCTGACTGTGCCGAAACAACAGGGGCATTCGTTTCAACAGCGCTTGCCGTAAACGGAACTGCTGTTGCCATGCCTACCGTCATTATTGCAGAAAGCAATAACGGCATTATTCTTTTGGATTTCATTATTATGCCTCCTAAAAAGTATGTTTTGATGATACTTGCATCTGTAACTAAATTTTATATCTTTAATTATGATTAGTCAACAATATGTAGGTAATTTATTCTCATTTGTGATAATTTTTTGTTGAATAAAAGAATAACCGCCTGCTTAGTATGCCTAAACAAGCGGTTGCATTTATGTATTTGAATTATTAAAAGTAATTAACAATATCAATTCCGTACTATCATATTTCTGTTTATCAAACATCCCGTTTACAAGCAAAAGTATGTCGTTGTATCATTGTTATTATACAGAATCAAATTTGCATAAAAAAATCAGGCAATCGTTATGACTGCCCGATTTGTTTTTGGAAAATTTACAATTTTAATCCTATTTATGCACTGTTTTACACGCACTAACCGTAATCAGAGTGCCATGACTTTTTGAGAGATTTCTGCCGGAGATGACACTGTGCCGACGCACTTGTACTCTTCGGTTTCTTCCTTGGTTTTAAAGCCCCAGCCGTATAGCACAGCGAGGAAGTCCATACCTATTTCTTCCGCACCCTTTGCCTCGATTGTGCTGTCGCCGACAAGGATACTTTCTTCAACGGAAACTCCTGTCTGCTCACACGCCTGCAAAAGCAGATGACTCTTTGTGAGGTTTGTACCGACATCTGTTGCACATACTGCGTCGAAAACATCCGACGCCTCGTAGGTTTCAAGAATATCCGTTGTGAACATTCTGTGTTTTTGAGTTGCTATTGCAAGCTTAAAACCGCTTTTCTTAAGTTCACGAAGAGCGTCATAAATTCCGTCATAGACGGTGAACATCTCTTTTCCTTTCTGGGAATAAAGTTTACTGTAATTCTTTACGGCATATTCAATTTCGTCATCACTCATATTAAAGAGCGTTTTAAATCCGTATTCAAGCGGTGTGCCGATTACTCCGTAGAGTGCGCTGTGTTCAACAGGCTCATAGCCCATTGCAACTGCTGTTGTATTGAAACAATATAAAATTCCGGGGGCTGTGTCGGCAAGAGTGCCGTCAAAGCCAAAAACAACTAATTTTTTCATAAAACCACCAATCTGCAAATAGATAAATTCATAAACAATTTTCACAAAAGTCTTTGTCCTGCAAATATGGAAATACATCTCAAGGGGAATTATACCATTTTACGGAGATAAATACAATACTAATTTTTCCACAAGTATTAATTTGGGAATAAAAGTGCCGAAAAATATGCAATTATTGTTCTTTTGCAAGCATATGCCAATCGAAACAAGTCGAAAATCAGAGCTTTCAACTTACTTTATTTCTTGACAACATCGTGCGTGCGTTATAAAATTGAAGTACATTATATTGAAAGGTTATTTTATTATGACTTCTGCAAAGCATAAAAATCCGCCTGCAAAACCCAAAGAAAAATATTCGGTACAGCAGGCACTCACAAACTATTATCTGCTTGTTATGTTCACGCTTTTTCCGTTGTTTTTTACCGACGCATATTTTAACATCAGGCACGACAAGTATTACTTTTTCATTATATTGACGGGTATTCTCGTTATTGCGGAATTTCTTATTATTATGACCGCAAGCGTTGATAAACCGCCGGAAGACTCAAAGCTTGAAAAGCCTAAACCAAAGCATTTGTATGAAGAGCTTTCGTTTATGGACTGGGCATTTATTGTATTCCTCGGGATAAATGTCATTTCAACGCTGTTGTCTGCAAACCCTTTGGATGCACTTCTGGGTACTCAGGGGCGAAACAACGGTCTTGTGCTTATGGCATTTTACACCGCAGCATATTTTATGATTACAAGGTGCTTTAAATATTTTGAATACATATTCGTTGCGCTTGCGTTCGGTTCAATGATAGTTTTTGCACTTGCGGTGCTTAACTCATTCTATATTGATCCTCTCGGAATGTTTACTCTTCTCACCGACCAACAGACTATTACCGACTTCACTTCAACAATCGGCAACAAAAATCTGCTTTCAAGCTACATCTGCATCGCTATGCCTGTTATGATTGCAATGTCGGTTATCACGAAAAAGACCTTGCTCAGGGCAATTTATCTTGTAGCAACAGGCTTTGGCTTTGCGGCTCTTATGACTGCCGACAGCGATTCCGGCATTCTCGGCATGGCTGTATTTATGGTCATTTACCTTATTTGGTTTTCAAACAGCCTTGTCAGACTGAAAAGATTTTTCCTTTCGGCAACTGTTATGCTGTTGTTTGCAAAGCTGCTCAGATTGTTCTCGCTCTGCTTTGATGACAAAAGCAAGGGCTTTGATAAGTTTCAGGAAATTTTTGTTTTCTCAGGCATCGGCTGGATATTGCTTGCAGCTTGTGCCGTTATTACAGGGATTTTGTATCTTATTGATTACAAAAAACCAAACATCACAATTTCAAAAACCGTACCGATTGCTCTTGCCGTTGTATTCGGATTTTGTGCTGTTGCCATGATAGGAATTATGGTTTATTTCAGCTGTATTGACACCAAAACCGACCTCGGCAGTTTTGAAAGAATTATCCGCTTTAACGATATATGGGGTACGCACAGAGGCTTTATGTGGATAAGGTCGATATGGATTTTCGGCGACGCTTCATTCATTGAAAAGCTGTTCGGCGTAGGTCCGGATATGTTCTACTCCGCATTCAGTCCGTACTTTAACGACCTTTCAAAATACGGTGACAGCTCAACAAATGCCGCTCATAACGAATATCTAAACTACCTTATCACAATCGGAATTACGGGACTTCTCTCCTATCTTGCCATTGTGTGCGGTACGATTAAGAACGCAGTTAAGTATGCAAAGGAAAACCCGATGCTGATTGCGTGCGTTTCGGCTGTTATCTGCTATGCTGTTCAGGCTGTTGTAAACCTTTATCAGCCGATTACAACTCCGCTGTTTTTCATCTTCATAGCTTTGTGCGAGGCTTTTGTAAGAAACGCCAAGGCTGAAAAATCTGCCGTATAAATATTATGACTGCATTTCAATTCGGATAAGAAGATTCTGCATTGACTCGTTGCGGTCACGGCGATATCGTCCCAGCTCGTAGAGGCTGTCGGGATTTTTAGTAATTATATTGGGCTTTTCCGTACAGGTGAGTGTACACGAAAAGCCCATTTCTTTTATCAGCTTTTCGGTCAGGTCATTTTTTGCACCGAACGGATATACAAAGCAGGTCGGTTTTTTCCCTGTTGCATTTTCAAGCAAGCCTTGAGCTTTGACAACATCTTCCGTAAGAATAGATTTATATGCTTCGTCACTCTCCCCCGCTTTTGGCAAAACACCCTTTCGTGATTTCAAAGAATGCATATCGTACGAATGATTCTGAATTTCAACATAGCCCGAATCGGACATTTCTTTCATATCGTCAAAAGTTATATGCCCGTAGGTCACGGAAATGTCCTTGGTTTCGGTGAATTTTTCGGACACTGACGCAATCGGAGATATGACCGCCTTGCAGTTGTATTTTTCAAGCAAAGGGAGTGCATAATAATAATTATTATAATAGCCGTCGTCAAAGGTCAGCATAATGCATTTTTCGGGCAATGATTTTTTGCCGTAAACATAATCGGTAAGGTCTTTTACAACAACGGTTGTGTAGCCGTTTTCGGTAAGATATTTTAAATCGTTTTCAAAAAGAGTCGGCGAAACGGTGTAGTCATTTTGCAGCTTTTCATCCTTTAAAAGTGAGTGATACATTATTACGGGCAGTTTTACGCTGTCGGAATCGGCCGTTATTTCTTTCGTTGCACCTGTCATTACCGATATTAAAATTACCGCAGACAGGAAAAGTGCCGTAAAAATGATAATTTTTACTGTTTTGTTTGATTTCACTATATTTCCTCCCAATTCTTTGTGCAAGATTTTTTATTTATAATTCTTTATTGTAAATATAATCAAACATCTGCGTGATAGAATATAGCCAAAGTTAATACTGATTACTGATTTTGGTCAATCGGTACTGACTAATATTGCATAAGGATTTATGAATTATGGCAAAAAGAAATTTCAGCTCAAAACGCAATGCAATTTACAACGCTGTGTGCGGTACGGACACTCATCCGAGCGCACGCTGGGTTTATGATAAATTAAAGCCCGAAATTCCCGACCTTAGTCTTGGCACGGTTTACAGAAACATTGCTCTTTTTAAGGATGAAGGAAAGGTCAGCGTTATATGCAATGTAAACGGTGAGGAGCGTATTGACGGCAACACAGAGCCGCACCCCCACTTTGTATGCAACAAATGCAAGGCAGTTATTGATGTTGAAGACAATCAAAATGCTGATGACCTTGAGTCACAGCTTGCCGAAGAGGGATTTAAGGTAGAGAACAGATTTGTTATCTACTACGGCATATGTCCTAAATGTTCGGCAGAAGTACACTAATATTTATTACAAAGGAGAAGTAATTATGAAATGGTATTGCACAGTATGCGGTTATGTTTATGAAGGTCCCGAAGCTCCCGAGGCTTGCCCTGTTTGTAAGGCACCGAAGGAAAAATTTAAGCAGATGGACGAGGAGGCATCTTTCGCAACAGTTCACGAGGTTGGCGTTGCTCAGGGCGTAAGCGAAGATATTCTCAAGGATCTCAGAGCTAACTTTGAGGGAGAATGCAGCGAAGTCGGTATGTATCTTGCAATGGCAAGAGTTGCAGACAGAGAAGGCTATCCCGAGGTTTCTGCCGCATTTACAAAGTATGCTTTTGAAGAGGCTGAACACGCTGCCAAGTTTGCAGAGCTTTTAGGCGAAGTTCTTACAGACAGCACAAAGAAGAATCTTCAGATGCGTGTAGATGCAGAAACAGGTGCTTGCGAAGGTAAGTTTGACCTTGCAAAGCGTGCAAAGGCTCAGAACCTTGACGCTATTCATGACACGGTTCACGAGATGGCAAAGGATGAAGCAAGACACGGCGCAGGCTTTAGAGGTCTTCTTAACAGATACTTTAAGTAATCATTAAAACAATAAAAAATCAAAAAGTCAGCTTGATAATCGTATGACCAACAACTAACCGATTACACAACAGACTTTGAACAGGAGATTTGATAGTATGAAATATGTATGCGATGTTTGCGGATATGTTTACGATCCTGAAATCGGCGATCCCGATAACGGCGTTGATGCAGGCACAGCATGGGAAGATGTACCCGAGGATTGGGTATGCCCTCTCTGCGGTGTAGGCAAGGACGAATTTTCCGCAGAAGAATAATTAACAAATTGGCAATTTGGGAGCAGGCAATGCTTGCTCCCTTTTGTGTGTACGGGAGTAAATTATGAAAAAATTGATTTCGTGGAATGTAAACGGACTTCGTGCCTGTGTTACAAAGGGCTTTGAGAACTTTTTTAAAGATGTTGACGCAGATATTTTCTGTCTTCAGGAAACAAAGCTTCAAGAGGGACAGATTGACCTCTTGCTTGAAGGATATCATCAGTATTGGTGCTATGCCGACAAAAAAGGCTATTCGGGAACGGCTATGTTCACAAAGGAAGAGCCTTTGAATGTATGTTACGGGATCGGCATTGACGAACACGACCATGAGGGCAGAGTTATCACGGCAGAATTTGACAATTGCTTTGTTGTCACCTGCTACACTCCAAACTCGCAAAGCGAGCTGAAAAGGCTTGATTACCGAATGAAATGGGAAGATGATTTCAAGGCATATCTGAAAAAACTTGAAGAAAAAAAGCCGGTTATTATGTGCGGTGATTTGAATGTTGCACACAAAGAAATTGATTTAAAAAATCCGAAAACCAACCGTAAAAATGCAGGCTTTACCGATGAGGAGCGTTCAAAGATGACAGCGTTGCTCGATGACGGCTTTATCGACACCTACCGCTATTTCTATCCCGATACAGAGGGCGTGTATTCGTGGTGGTCATACAGATTCAAGGCTCGTGAAAAAAATGCGGGCTGGCGTATTGACTATTTTATCGTTTCAAAAGCTCTTGAAAGCAAGCTTGACGGTGCAAAAATCCATACCGAAATTTTAGGTTCTGACCATTGCCCCGTTGAACTGACGATTGACATTTAAAAAGCAAAATAAAAACCCCGACACAGCATACACCGTGTCGGGATTTTTTGTATATTAAGAAAAATTTTCAAGACCGACAATATACTTTTGAATAAGGGTTGCATCAACGACTGAAATATCTCCGTCACCGTTCACCTCTGCAGACTTTTTCTGCAGGTCTGTAAGTTTTTCAAGACCGACAATATATTTCTGAACAAGGGTTGCATCTACAACCGAAATATCACCGTCGCTGTTCACATCTCCGATTGGGAAAATTTCAACATTCTGCGTTACATCGGCACTCCAAACCTTGACCGTATACTCTCTGTCAGCGTGTGATTTTTTTGAAACCCTCATCGTGTATGTTCCGTTTGCCACACCCGAGATTGAATAGTCAGTGCTGTTGCCTTTTACGGTTGTTTCATATACCGCAACTCCCGATTTTACAAGCTGGATTGTGACCGTATCATCTGCGGACAGATAGCTTTTTGCAGTACCCTTTACGGTTGTTCCCGATGCAATGCTGTTGAACTGAATACCGTTGCTGTCGGCATAAGTCTGTGCCTCTGTACCGCTTGTTCCGTAAATTACAAAATTCGGAATTACTTCTGACAGAACAAACGGATTATCGGGATCAGGCGGATAATAACCTATAGCTTGTTCGCCGATATGAGTTACACTTGAAGGGACTGTCATATTCTTGATTTTTCCCATAGAGAAAAATGCTCCCTCACCTATATACTGCAAACCGTCATTGAGATTAACTGTTTTCAAGTTTTTGCCTGTGAACGAATCATCATCGATAACACGCATTGTTGACGGAAGTGTAATCGTTTCGCAACCGTTGTTCTGGAATGCGTCAATTTCAACGAGTTCACCGCCGTTGAGGGTAATATTTTTCAAACTTTCACAACCATAAAAAGCATAGTAACCGATATATTGACAGCTTTTCGGGATTACAACTTTTGTAAGTACAGGCGGTTCAAAGTTTGCAACTTCACGAGGAGTTAATTCGAGGTCGCCGAAAATAAATCCGCCTACTATCGCCTTTGTTCCCTCTTTAAATGTCAGCTGAGTGTTTTTCGGCATAGTACCTTTGTAGCAATAGGCAAAGTTTTTAAAGTAAACAACGCCGTCTTTTTGGCTATTGTACCAAGCTGTTCCCTTAAATGAATTATGTTCAAGAACGCTTAAATTTTCACCGATACTGCCAAAGCTTTTGAGTTTTGTACATGCCGAAAAGCCTGAATCAAGATAACGCACATTTTTACCACCGGTTACTGTTGTAAGGTTGGTACACCCGCTGAACGCTCCCTCTATGCTCAACAAAGAATCGGGCAAATTGACCTTTGTAAGTCCTGTACATGAAATAAAACCACCTCTCAAAATACGGACATTTGAAAGATTTACGCTTGTAAGATTTTTACTGCCTATCATACCGTCAACTTCCAAGGTATCACTCGGAAGTGTTATTGACTTCAACTTGACACAATCGCTCAAGAAAGTTTCAAGACGAATGTTTCCCTTTGGAATAGTAAGACTTTCAATTGCAGGACAATTCATAAAGCAACCTGCATCAAGCTTTGCCGTTGTCGGAAGTTTTAGTGTTTTTAAATCGTACATACTTTCAATGTCAACATAGTCAACGCTTTCGGGAACAGTCAGCTTTGTTATCTTGTAATTGCTGTTTACATTGGTCGGTAATTTTATAGTCAACGATTTCAAACCGTCAGGCAGATTGAGTGTTGTCAGCTTGTCAACATAACACTCGTTCATATAAACTGTCTTTGTGCCTGCACGGACTGTGTATGTTGAATTAATTTTTATATTTTTATAAGGTGTATTATAGCCAACCTTGAAACCTAAAAATATTCCACCGCAATAAATAGGAGCGCTGTCGGCAATGTTTTCATACCACTTTGTATCATAAATTGCACTTCGGTCAGAATCAATCTCGGAAAGGGAACTCGGAAATGTTATATTTTCAAGGTTATAACATCCATAAAATGCACCGTCAAGCTTTTCAAGGCCTTCGGGCAGAACTACTTTTTTAAGAGATTCGCAGTATCCAAAGGCATTATCTTCAATACTTTTCAACCCAACACTAAATGTAACGGATGAGAGTGAAGAACATTCATAAAAAGCATATCCGCCAATTTTCTGTACACTTTTAGGAATTTTGATATTCTTTAAAGAGGTGCAGTTTTCAAAAGCGCCGTTATTTATATATCTTACACCCTCAGGAATTGTAACACCTGTTATGTCGGAATTTTCAAACACCTTATCGCCGATTCCGCAAACACCTGACGGAATAACGGGAGTTTTGCTGCTTCCCCTGTAAGCAAACAGACAACCGTTCCATACAAAGAAGTCCGAAGCATTATCATCATATAACCATGTATTATAATCGTCACTTAAAGCATTCATTGAAGACCAAAAGTTTTCGCCGAAAACATTTTCGCCAAAATCTGTATTTTTGCTCACATTGAAATTTTTAAGAGAATAGCAACCTGTAAAAGCTCCGCTTCCAATTTCGGTTACGCTTTCAGGAATGTCAATTGATTTTAAATCATAACAGCGTATGAATGCAGACGGTCCGATTGACTTGAGATTCTTTGACAATACAATTTCCTCAAGCGGCACACCGCTGTCATAATCACCAAAAGCCTCTCCACCAATATATGTAACCGTATCGGGCATTACAATCTTTTTGATGTTTGAAGTGTCCATATTTTCAACACCTGTAACGGTATAGCCGTCAATTTTTGACGGAATGGTTACCTCGGTATCGTAGCCGTTGTAGTCTGTGATTGCAATTGTATTTGCAGAAAGGAATCGGTAAGTATAACCCGAGCCGTTGCTTGACGGAACTTTATTGTACAAACCTGCATAACCGTCCTCGTTTTGCGTTAAAGCAGAAGCCGTTACCGAAAGCATTCCCGTCAGCAAGCAAACTGCAAGTGCAAAGCTTATGAATTTTCTTGTGCGGTGTTTTAGTTTAGTCTTTTTCATAGAATTACCTCCAGTTATTTTGTTGTTTAATTTTGTTGTTTAATTTTGTTTGTGTTTTAGATTGTATTGCCGTTATTTATGGTTATATTATACAAAATAAGCAAGATAATAACAATACAAATTCCAAAAGTGTCAATTGACAAAACGGGAATTTCGTATTGACAAATGATTTTTTTGCAAAGAAAATGCTCCGACGCTAAAAAGTATCGGAGCATATATGAGCTTTTTTATAATTAACTGACGGTAATTTTGTTTTGACCGCCTGTTATGTCGGAAAAATTATTTTTTGCACTTTTTACGAAGGCGAAGATTGTTTTCAAAAGCATATTTCTTGTTTTGCTGTCAAGACCTGCAAAGGATTTTAGGATTGTTCCCGTGTTTTTAAGCGGATTTTTCAGCATCTCATTAAAGGTTGCGGTTTCGGTAAGCGACAAAAGGGCAAAAACCTCTTTTGTGAACTCCCGTCTTTGAGCAATTGTCAGCGATTCAACAAATTCTTTCAGCGTGTGGTCAAAGAAAACGCTGAAATTTGTAGTGCTTTTCAGCCTGATAAGCCTGTTCTGCTCAATCTCCCACGAATAGACATCGTGTTGGAGAAAACCTTTTTGATTGCTCTTTACAATAGTGTAGCTCTCCTCATGCTCAAACATCATGCCGAAAATGCTTGACTGCGGAACAAAGGTGTAGATTCTGTCATCGACTTCATAAAATCCGCTGTCCCTGATTTTGTCAAGAGAAAACCCCGGTCCGTCAAAATTGTAAATATAATCAATGTGATTTCTTGAATTTTCATCGGTAAAAGCACCGGCATAAACCGCAAGATTTCCGCCCTTTGAGTGACCGCCCAGAATGAATTTTCCGTTGAGCATACGGACTGCCTTTTCAAAATAATCAAGAGCCTTTTTCTGTGACGGCAACGGAAATGTGAAGAACATATTGAAGTCCTCCTGCCAGCCGACAAGAGAAAAGTCCGTTCCTCTGTATGAAATAAAATAATTCTTTTTAAGAAATTCAAAAGTGATTGCGGAAAACTGCATACTCACATCGGACTCAACCTCGTTTACATACCCCGAAACAAGAATTTTGCCGAATCTCTTGCTCTCTGCCGTTGCTTTCAAAAGGTCGGCGTCACCCTTCCACAATAGATTTTTCTCGTAATCATCGGTTGCAAACACACGCATTGCCGCCTGTTCAAGGGTAATTTCATCAAACAGACAGGACGATACCGCACCGTCAAAAGGAAGATATGAAAGCCGTGAAAGCACAAGTGCGTCAAGCTCGTTAAAACCATCCTGCTCAAATGTCAAATCGCCGCGCCAGCTTATGTAATCAAATATGTCAGCCATACAAATGCCTCCAATCTGTTTTCTCTCTGTAATTATTGTATCACTTTGTACTAATTATTTCAATGCAATTTTAAAAATTGAAAAAGAAAAGGACAAACGAATTCGTTCATCCTTTAACAGTATATGAAGTTATCTGAATTTTGCGATTTCTTCAAGAAATTGTTTTCCGAATTTTTCAAGCTTTGTTCTGCCCACACCCGAAACTTCAAGCATTTCATCGGGTGTTTCCGGGCATTTTTTGCACATATCAATCAGCGTTGCATCGGTAAAAATAACATAGGCAGGAACGCTCTTTTTGGATGCAATGCCTTTTCGCAAAGCCTTGAGCGCATCAAGTAATTCGGAATTGACAGGCACCTCGGGGCGGTGCGTTTTGACAACCTTTTCGGAGTTTTCAACTTTCTTCATCACAAGCCGTTCTCGTCCGAAAAGCACATCTCGGCTCTTTGGCAAAAGTTTTAGAACCTCGGTTTCATTTTCGGCTGAAATATATTCTTTTTCGGCAAGAAAGTCAATTGTGCCGAAAATATGCCTTGCCGTAACCTCTTTCATTATTCCGTAGGTTGACTGATTGTTAAGCTCCGCTTTTAGGATTTTCTCGCTTTTACTGCCCTTTAGCACATCACAAATCACGGTTTTGCCGTACCTTTGTCCTGTTCTTGCAATACACGACATAATTTTTTGAGCGTCAATTGTGACATCAACAAGCTTGTGAACGGAAAGACAGTTGGAGCATTTTCCGCAGTAAGCCTTTTTTTCACCGCCGAAATACCGCAGAATAAATCCACGCAGACAATCATTTGTTGTGCTGTAAAAGGTCATATATTTTAAGCGTTCAAAATCACGCTCACGAATTTGCTCGTTTTCTTCAATTGTAAGCTCATCGTTGCCCTCGGAATTTTCAATCATAAAGCGATTTAGGCGAACATCCTTAGGACTGTAGAGCAAAATACAATCAGCCTCACCGCCGTCACGACCTGCCCGTCCTGCCTCTTGATAGTAGCTTTCAATGTTTTTCGGCATATTGTAATGAATTACATATGTAACATTTGACTTGTCAATTCCCATACCGAAAGCATTGGTTGCGACCATAATATTTTTTCGGTCAAAAACAAAATCCTCCTGATTTTTCCTGCGTTCGTATTCATCAAGACCTGCATGGTATCTTGCCGCCGAAAAGCCGTTATCGCAGAGCAATTCGCAGACAGATTCAACATTTTTTCGGGTTGCACAATAGACAATTCCCGACCTGTCGCCACGCTCCCGAATGAGGTCAATAAGCTTTTCGTCCTTTGACGATGACTTTATTACACCGAAGAAAAGGTTGGGGCGGTCAAATCCCGTTGTAATTTCAAACGGATTTTCAAGCCTGAGAATTTTCTTTATATCTTCTTTTACATCATTCGTAGCCGTTGCGGTAAATGCTCCGACAATCGGACGATTTGCAAGGCTTTCAACAAATGAAATAATTTTGAGGTAACTCGGTCTGAAATCCTGTCCCCATTGTGAAACGCAATGAGCCTCGTCAACTGCAACCATTGAGATTTTTATCTTTTTACAGGTGTCGAGAAATCCGTCAGTCAACAGCCTTTCGGGTGCAACATAGATGATTTTGTATTTTCCGTGTTCAACATTTGAAAGCACTCGGAGAAATTGCGGATATGAAAGCGAGCTGTTTATATATGCCGCAGGAACTCCCGACTGAACGAGTGAGCCGACCTGATCCTTCATAAGCGAAATCAGAGGTGACACAACAATTGTCACCCCGTCAAAAAGTAATGCGGGAATCTGATAGCACATAGACTTGCCCGCACCTGTGGGCATAATGCAAAGTGCATCTCTGCCGTCAAGCAAAGCGTCAACTATCTGTTCCTGTCCGTCTCTGAAAGAATCGTGTCCGAAGTAATCTTTTAACACGCTTAATTTATCACACATCTTTCTGCCCTTATCTATCATTCTTTATTGGAATTATAATTATTGTATTCCCTTTCAATCCAAGCCATAAGCAGATTTACAATTTTCTGCTGTTCGACCTCGTTAAGCTGTTTATCCCTTGCAACTCTGTACCACTTGTTAAGACACCCTCTGCAACAACAGGCACAGGCGTGCTGTGCGATAAAAACAGGGTGTCCCCCCATGGGTGTTTGCTTTCCGTCATTCGGAATATATTTTGGTGCAAGCCGTGTTCTGACAAAATCTTCTGCATGGGAGCGGATTTTATTCATTCCCTTTTCATTAATATAGTCAATGTCCTTTTGCTTTAAATGAAACCGACTGCGAAAATCAGATTTTTTCAGTTTGTTTAGTGCCTCATCTATCGTTTGCATTGTTCATGCCTTCTTTTATTGTCATACCTTAATTATAAACAATTACTACGGTAATGGCAAGAAAAAATGCACTTATTTTCTATTACAGAAAAAAACAACCCCACGATTATTTTACCGTGGGGTTGTTTTCATAGGGTTGCTTTTCAATTATTTTTAGAGATTAAACATCTTTGCAATATTTTTCAGCAAGGGCAAAGAACGCTTTTTCGAGCGAATCCAAGGTTTGTTCCGTCATACTGACCGACATACTGTTTTTGTCGGAAAATATGATTTCAACGATTGTAACCGTGGCGTCATCGACTGTCAGTTCTTTGTTTTTTGGATTATATTTTTTCAGGATTTCCAATGCGTCTTCGGCGGTATTACACAGCAGTCTCATATCCGTTTCGTCGATCAAAACATTTTCAAAAGCGATATAACCGCATTTGCAGATAGCGTCAAAAAGGAAATTTACACCTTTTTTTCGCACATAAAAAGAACAGCAGTAATCAAAATTTGAATGATTTTTTGAATAGCTCACGGATACAATTTCTTTTTTTACACGCATTTTTCGTTTGGAAATATTCTGAAATAACGACCGTAAAGTCATATTGGTTATGTCATGGCAGCCCCGCAGAACGGACAGAATTTCGGCGGATTACCGTCAGGCTTATATCCGCAAGCCGAACAAACAATTGCCGCAGCATTTTGCGGAGTAAACGGCTGTGAAACTTGCTGATTTACTGTGTTGCTCTGCATAGGCATTCCGTTCTGCTGATAGCCCATATTGTTCTGCATGGGCATTCCGTTCTGCTGATAACCCATATTGTTCTGCAT
>ERZ1034917.794-NODE-794-length-24944-cov-12.082245_pt1 | contig 24944 bp, 33 predicted proteins | sample MGYA00520605_ERZ1034917 | MGnify/ENA primary metagenome ERZ1034917 (study PRJEB33766, sample SAMN09781784) | gut metagenome | biome: gut microbiome | host: Homo sapiens | place: Madagascar | study: EMG produced TPA metagenomics assembly of the PRJNA485056 data... | reverse complement strand
CCGATTTTCGCAATCGCGATCTTGTTTTTTATAAAATCCTGATAGTTCATTTATTCCCAACTCTTTCACATTATGTTCTTTGTCCCTTGAATTAAAAATTAAGCGGGAGAGTATCCCATGTTTCAGCCACCGGCTCCGGCGGCGGTAAATCCGCGATCTCGAACACCTCCAACAGCGTGCTTGCCTGCATACCGTAAAGTTTGGAGCTCCGAACCTCGCAAATCTGCTGATCCTGCACCCACACAATACCGGAAAGTGCATCAATCAAGCCTTTCATCAGATTGTCGGTCAAATCGGGTTTTGTCGTTTTGTAAAATCGGCCTCCTCTCTCCAGCATGGAAAGTTTTTTTTTGCTCCATGAGCGGGGCGCGGAAAACGTAAAAACAGCGCTCACCATCAGTGGCGAATCCAATATCACAAATCCCGGCGGCAGCTGTTGCTGTGCAGCAAGACGAATATAGTTTTTCCAGTCGGTCACATTGAAGGGCTGGTAACGCATTCCGCTTTTCGTGTAGCGGAAAGACTGCACTGCTTTCGGATTGCCCGTGAAATGCAATTTCAGATTCATCTGCCGTTCCCCTGTCCGCTCATGTCTTGTCTCGCAATCGGGCTGTATTTCTGCCTTGAGTCATATCCGGTGCCGTTCCATGTCAATTCGCATTCCAGGTGCGGCATGTTGCGCTCCTTGTTCGAGACCAGCGCCGTCCGGTTTGTCTTTCGGTCACGGGTCATGAAAAACACCGCGTGCGCCAGCTCCCCGATATATCCGGTGCCTTTCAGGTGTTCCAAATCGGGTTCGACTTTCACGCCTTCCTTGCGGTTTAGCTGCGCAAGCACGATTCCCGCCGCGTGGAGCTCCGCAAACATCGCATGAAGTTCATCGGTGCAGTAGTTGAGCTGGCTTAAACGGTCCTGCCGCGCCATATACGCCGGCGCTTTCAGATTCTGGAAAAAGTCGATGATGATCAGATCCAGCCTGCCGTATTCGGCGATAATCCGTTTCGCCTCGCCGCGTATCTTCTCCGGCGTGTTGATTCGCGTCTCGTTCCCGCGGATGAACAGCGTGTCGGAATACTCTTTGCTGATTCTTGCGCTTTCCCTTGCAAAGTCATGCAGACGGCGGTCTCCGTAATCGTTGACGATGTAATGCGGAATTCCGGAAAAAACCGCCGTGATGCGTGCCATGATGTCAATGCTGCTCGATTCCGTGCAGAGATACAGCACACGGTTGCCGAGCAGGAGATTCGTTTTCGTGATGGAAGCCGCAAGAGCCGTCTTCCCCTGTCCTGACCGGCAGCCGATCACATACATGTCGCCGCGCTGATGTTTGATCGCAATCCCCGCCTCGGTATGCTCATCAAACCACGGAACGCAGTTGTTCACGCTGTGCTGAATCTGGTCAATCATCTCCGCGGCAAGCTCGCGGGTGGTCTTCGTGTTCGCGCCCGCCATGATTTCCTGCGCTTCGGACTCCGCTTTCAGCCAGAGGTCAAGCGCTTTCGCCGCATCGGGTTCCGCCTTGACGGTCTCCGCCGCCCGGACAAGTGCCGCTTTCGCCGCGTCCGACTTGAAAATCCGGATCCAGCTTTCAATTCCGGCGGTCGAAGCCGCCGCGCTCTGGATCTCCATCAACACCGCGCCGGGATCGGTAACAGTTGAACCGAGTGCCCCCGCAAGGTCTGTCAGTTCTACGGTGCCGGAAACGCGGTATTGCTTCTCCGCCGCTTCAAAAATCCGCCGGTGAGTAGGAGATATAAACAGCTCCGCCCGGACTCCCTGATTGCGGAGCATGTCGATGTAATCGGGCTCGATCATGACCGCCGCAAGCAATTTCTGTTCATTTTCAAAACTCATTTTCTCTCATCCAGTCTCCGGAATATATCCGGTGTTTCAGTATCGTTTTCATCGTCGGAACGAATCCATGTTTCCCGGTCATCCAGATAATGCCCATCACTGAAAAATGTCTCCATGGACCAAATGTAACGCTTCTGCGCTTCCGGCCATTGAGCGACGGTTTCGGCATAAGCCTTGACGTCATCGGTCAAGTCAAGCTCTATCCGGTCGTAATCGCTCCCCTTGTCAAACTCCGAGCGAATTACTTTCAACGCCGCTCTCTTTCCAGCCATGAGCCCGAATTTTTTCGGATAAGCGGATGCCAGATTCTCGACAATCTGAAGTTCCCGGTTCTCATCGGAAACAACAGCTTTTTTTTCGTCGTTGTCGTCGTCACGAAGTGACACTTTCTTTAGAGACGAAGTCTCTTTCTTTTTATATTTTCTTTCTTTTGCAACTTTTCTTTCTAAAACCCAAGGGTTTTGCTGGGTTTTGTCTACAAAAGGGTTGGTTAACCCAAGGGTTTTGCTGGGTTTTCTCGGACGCCCTCCACGCTTCCCGATTTCCCTCTGTTTTTCAAGATATGAAAACCGTTCGGTTAATTGATCATCCAAAAATTTCACCCTCAAAAATCCGTCTTTTTCAACAATGAAATCATTTTTTTTCAAGAACTCCAAGGTTTGGGCAAGGGTAGCCTTTTCCACCCTTAACAGAGACGGCAGAAATTCATCATTTTTAATGCTTCCGCAATTTTTCCAAATGCGAGCACATAAACCCACGAAAACCCCACGGTTTTTAGCCTCCGGATCAAGAAGTTCAATCCGCCCCTCAATCCATTCAAGAACATCAAATTTAAAGAACGGGGATATTTGATTTTTATCCATCATCTCCCCCCTCGCCATACATTCGGGCATGTCTTCACGCCACAACGCACAATGCCGGACATGCGGGCGCAGGAACAATCTTTCTTGCGTCGGGCGCGGCAATGATCGCGGTAGGTCTGAAAATCCACGACCGCAAGAACATTGTCCGCATTGACCTTGACCAGATGTTTCACTTTATTACTCATAAGCACCTCGCATGGGGCGGCTCGTCACCGCCCCCATTCCCTTATTTTTTGCGGTTCTTCTTTTCCCATTCATCCGCAATGGCGCGGTCTTCCGGCGTCATGCAGCAATTCCCCTCATGGCCTTTTTTCAGGCAGCACCGGACACCGGACGGATGGTGTCTTTCACAACGCTCGGCATCAGAAGGCATTTCCTGCGCGTCTGACGCATCATCAACAGCCGGAGGCATGTCATCACCGGCAAGAGGTAAATCAGGGGCTTGCTGTGCCGTTTCCGGCGTTTCCTGCGGGGTGGGAGCCGGTTCAGCCGGAGCATTCTTCGGTTTGCGTCCGCGTTTTTTCTTCGGCGGCTCCTGACTCTCATTTTCCGGCTCGGAACTCTTTTGCGGTTCCGGGTCATGGCGGGTGTAAAGCTCCGTCTTGATGTCTTTGATGATATTTTCGAGCGATTCACGATCGCTCATCACATTCAGCACAAATTCCGGATTCAGATCATTAAAATCAATGACCTCATTCAAAAACTTTTCAACCTCGTTTTTCATGAGCTCGTGCGGTTTCGGGAGGCTCGTCAGGCGGGCAATGAACGCTTCCCGCGTCACGGTAAACTTTGCTTTCTCCGGCGCCGCTTCAAGGAGTTTCGGAGCCGGAGGCAATGCAGGACGGTCAAGGTCGGATTCCTGCGGCGGTTCCGGCGAATCCTGCTGTTCCGGTTCATCGACGACATCGGGTTCGACAACATCGGACTCATCGGACGGCGCGGAAGTTTCGTTCTCCATGCCGGGCAGGTCGGGATTCGGGTCAATGATTTTGATGGGCCCCAAAGAATCGCGAACACGTTTTCTGTAATCATAAGACAGACTCGGCGTGACGTCAAAACTTCCGTCGATGAAACGCTTGATTTTCAGTTTCATCATCACATCGAGTGTTGCAATCTTATCAGGATTCAACGCCGCCAGCTGCCGGCATGTTTCCACCATTCCCAAGGCGTGGGACTGCGCCAGATTCGAGGCGGCATTGCCGATCTTTTCCTGTGCTGTTCTCAATACTTCATTACTGATTTCAATCATTGTTTTCTACCTTTATTTTTTGAAATTTGTCGTTACCTGATCCGGCTCCGGAATGACGATGTTTTCCGATGCCGCGAGCGCACAAATACGCTCGATATATTCATTGAAAGCCTGTGTGCTGAGCTCCGTTGTGCTCGATACGCCGAAACGGCGTTTGAACTGCTCATGGAGCTCCTGCGCGGTATGCCCCGTGTGGTCTGCAATCAGCTTGAGCACTACGCCCCAATAATAGCGGTTCTGATCATAAGAACGGTCACTGACCCGCCGCCGGATCACAATCTCGATGGGGCCCCGCAAACGGGTCAGGAGTTCACGCATCCGGGCATGTTCCACAGAATTCATGTGGAACTTTCCATCGCCGTCCGACGCACCGGCGAACACCGCCGCAAGATCACTGCCGTTACTGCTGTTCCGCATTGCCGATACCCTCCGCCCATTCCGCCGCATGGTCTACAAGGGATTCCGTATCATCATACATTTTGCCCTTGTATGTCTTTTCAAGGTCTCCCAGCGTATAAATCTTCATGGGAGATTTGGTGTTGATGTATTTCAGGACATCCGCCAATGTCACCGGCGCGTTTTTCTCCGCAATGATACGGTCAATCTTCTGCGCCAGGCTTTCTTTCGGCGTTTCGGGTTCTTTCGCTTTCGGAGGTTCCGCAGAGGGCTTTTCAACATCCGTTTCCTTTGGCTTGACTCCGAGGCGCTCTTTCAGAGACTGCGTGGCTGTTTTCCGGCTTTCCTGCGGCTGTGCTTCCGGCGGAGTAACATCGCGCGGTTCCCCATTCCGGACTTCGGCAAGTTCATCCGGAGTATAAACTCCAAGAATCGCACCCGGACAATACAGGCGTGACCAGCGTTTGACAGCAAGATAGGCAAGCTGTTGTTTCGGATCGGACGCCCATAAGGTCGAGTTGCGTACAGTCGCCTGAACCAGAAGCAATTCCAAAACTTTACCGGGTTTTGCACTGTTCCAGACACGCACACCGAGCCCAGCCTCGTCTTCCTGATTCCACCCGGGAACCTGATACTTGCCGTTCTTTCCTTCACGCCATGCAAATTTTCCAAGAATTCTGCTCCAGTCGCCGAACCACTCATATTCAAATTCTGAACGCAGATGTTTTTCCACGACAGCATTCACAAGCTGAGCCTCATATCCGAGGCTGCCGGAAACGATGTGCGTTTTCTGCGCGACCGCATAAGGATTCATGCCCCACTGGGCAGACTGCATGACGATTGCAAAACAATCTCCCTTGTTTCCTGCAAGATGGCGGGGAACAGTGCAGGTTCCGGACGCCATGATCTCGGCAATCATATTCATTGCCTGAAAACGCGCAGGGTCAAACAGGAGCTCGCCGATTTCCGCTTGTGTCCGATAATCAATCGGCAGATTTTCGCCGCCGGAGCTGACGATTTCATTTGTTGTCTCGTTCATTTGTGTGCCTCATTTCAATGTTAAGGGTTTATTGCCGTTACGGAGTATCACTCCATAACGGGTATGTTTTGAAATAAGCTCCGCAAGACGGGGTTCTTCGACGGCTTCGCGGGCAATCTGTTCCCACTCGATCACATCGCCGACTGTATCGCGCTGTTTTTTCCATGTCGCCAGCTTGCGCCCGTCTTCGGAGAACAAGACTTCGGCATCCTGCATGTAAAGCTCAATCTCCGCTTTGAGCTGTTTCTCGCGCTTCTCCGCTTCGGATTTCCGAGCCTTCACTTCCTTGAGTTCGATACACCGCTCCTCGATTTCGTCAGTCGCAACCGACCACTTGCGCGGGTCGGCATGATAGATGTCATCCAGATCATCATGCACGGTTGCCGGAGGCGGAATATCTTTCAGGACATGTTTCTCCCAAAACTCAACGCACCGCTCCGCGGCAAACTCCGCGAGTTCGCGGTCATACTGAATGATGTAATGGCGGTAGTCACTCCCGCCCATCAGCAGGGCAAGGTGTGCGGACTCCTGGCTGTAGCCGGTCACATACATGTAATGGAGCACCTGTAACAGATAATTCTGAGGCACGGCATCCGAACCGGATTCCCCCCAGTCATTCTTAGCATATGCACTGGAGGTTTTGCACTCCAATACGGAGCGCTGACCTACGATGTATCTGTCGATGTTCGCAATCAGACAGTCATGTTCCCGATGGCGATACATGGTATTTCTCACTTCAACCTTGTATCCGGTTTCCTCCATAAAAAGGTTCGCGATCACCGGTTCCAGCAGATGGCCAAGCTTAAAACGCATCTCCTTTTTCGGATCTGTCTTTTCCTCGACTTTTCCCGTTTTTTCCTGCCAAAGCTGATACGGTGTTTTCCACGGAGAGAGTCCCAACACCGCCGCAACATCCGAGCCGCCGACTCCGGTCTTACGACGTTCCCGGAATTCAATTTCTGTCAGTGCGGGCATTGTCTGTTCCTCCGTTGTTTTCAGTATTCAAAAGTCCATGCAGCATTTTATCAAATACCAAGGCCGCGATACATTTTTTCATGAATTTTTCATCTTCAGTAAACTTCATTATCAATCTGATTTGACCGGAGCTTCTTGCTCCCGGAAGATTTCCGATTACTCTTGATGTTGTGTTCTTGTCATCCCTGGAAAATTCTATCATGCTGAAAAACGGGATTTCTTTTCCCTTACAGAGTTTTGTAAGCTCCATAATCCGAGGCTCGATTTCCTTTTGATAAAACTCCGTTTCATCAAATTTCGCTTCTGTGATGATTCCTGATTCAATCACGACATTCTGTTCTTTGTCCATTTGCATTTTCCCTGTTGTTTTTTGATTCAAATATTTTCGGATGTTGTTTCTTTTTCTTTCTTTGCCGCCTCTTTTACTGTGTCAAGATCGGCATCGGGATGAGCCGAGCGGAAAAACCGTTCCGCAATCGTTATGTGTCCCTCGCACATGCTGAGTGTATTACGCCATTCAGCGGCAAGACGTTCCGTGTTGTGATGTTTTGCCAGCAATTCTTTCCAGTCGTCGAAATATTGTTGCGAATGCTCCTGATAGGCTTTCAACTCATCATTGTAACGCTCTTCCATTTCACCATTTTCATCGGAGATGATCACGTTTGCGGACTGCACCATATCAAATTCAGGATTCTTGTATTCGGCAACACTGTTGTAAATCCGGACGGTTTTTGCGAAAACACGTTTTATGCTCCCGATCAAAAAATTTGAATCGATTCTGTAATCCGTTGCTGCAACAAGGAAATTTTTCCCCTCGACAAAGGCAATTGCTTCATCTGCCGAATCGAAGAAAAGGTTAATCGAAATCTCCCTACCGTAATCACCAGTTTCAATCACCGGCATAAACTTGATTATTCCGCCTTGCCTGACGTTGACCGGCTTCAATTCTTTCAATTCCGGTTTGATCGGATACGGCACCCCGTCAAGATTGCATTGCAGGATGATTGCTTTTGTGATTTCTTCGCTGGAAGCGTTGATTTTCTCTGTTTGAGTGAGCTGGTTGTATTCTCTCATTTGCATTTTCCCTTTTTGGGTGTATATTGTTGATATTGAGTTGAAAAAGTCCATTTGTCATTGATTTCCCGTCAGTTGATCAAATGTTCTTTGTCCGCGGTGTGTTTGTTGCCTCAAACACACCGTTTTTTTTATATCTGAATCACTTCTTTGTCCCGCGGTGTATTTCTTGCATTTTCCGCCGTTGCCTCGACGGGCAATTTCAATCTGCCACGCATACGATGTCCTCCTTTCCTTGCTCTTGTCGGTTTTGCTGTTTTTGTATCACAGTGTAAAAGAGCATCAGAATCACGCCCAATGACACCCCTGCGAAGAATGCTGTTTTTCTGCTGATGACCGCTCTCACGTTTTGCTTTCCTTTCCGCTTTCGCCTTAAGTTTTGCAGCCTTAAGCTTTGCAGCGCTGATCAGGATGTTATAAAAAGCTTCAAAGCCTTCCTCGCTCTGATTCCACTCCAATGCAGGACCGCCGACCACAATAATTTTGTATTCTTTCGGTCTCCTCATAACATCCTCATTTCAGCGTAACTGTCCGTATGAATCCCGTCACAAATTCAGGGCATTTTTCCCCGAACACGATTGTTGTCTTCATCTTTTCGACGGTAATTTTTTCGATGCCATTCTTTCCGAACGGCAAAGAGATATATTTCCCGTCTTTTGTTTCTATCTCCACGGCATACACCGTTACAGGCTTGTAAATACAGATGCAGGTTGCATCCGGCGATCCTGCTATAACCTCAATACTTCTTGTCTCGATTTTCATCTTGTGACGCTCCATTGTTTCCGGGGTTGTCTCATTGAGTTTCAGATACTGTCTATTCTTTCGATGATGGAGATTCTGGTTTCAATCTCTCTAAGTTTCGACTTTCTGTCCTCTATGTCCTTGGCATAGCGGACAATCCATTCCGCCTGGTTTATGAGGCGATTCACATTTCCGCTTTTCATTTCAGCCGCGGCGGAAACTATATTTCTCTCAAGATATGCGATTTCCTCACGAATATAATTTGCATCCTGATTCAGCCTGTCAATTATTTTTGCTTTAGTCATTTTACTTTCTCCTGTTTGTTATGCCGGGAATTGCTCCGGCAGGGGTGGTTAGTCCAAAAACTTTTTTCTGTTCTTGATGGCTTTATTAGCCAAGATAACGGCGCACTCATGCATTGACTTGCCGCATGTGATATTGGGGAAACGTTGTGTTAGTTTCTGAAGCTGGTTGTAAAGTTTTGCTAACTCAATCCAGTTAATCTTCTCAAGCCTATGGGATTCATATAGCTCTGCAAGATCAATCATTCCAAACATTCGAATTAAAAATCTTTCCACATCTTTGTGTTCCATTTTTGTCTCCTATTTGTTATCGGGTTGCCCCCCGGCTTGATTTTTTATCTATGCAGAAAGATGACAAATCTCTTTCTGTTAGCTGTAGCAGATACCATGCTTCCCCAGTCATATTGTTTTTCGTTTTCGAAAACAATATCCGCGCTTCCGGTGAGTTTCTTTGCCGTTTCGCTGAGAAAGCAAAAGAATTTTTCTGTTGTTCCGTTGGGCGTGAATGATCCTCTTACTTCTTTGTCCCCGCACTTGGCGGTAAATCTCGCAGGCTTGTAGGTTATTTTCATGATCCGTTCTCCTATTTGTTATCGGGTTGCCCCGGCGTGGTTGTTCAGATGCATTTGCACGTTGCAAGAAATTGATAATGCTCCGTGTCCTCTCATCGCCAACTGTTCAAATTCTTCTTTCAGCATTTGTCAGCCTCTTTATCTTTATCTTGTAATCCGTCTGGGGTATTGGTCAGTATATTGAATGCGATGGAGTTAAGCGTTATGCTGAAACTCTTTCCGCTTCTGATGGCTCTATCGGCTTCTTCCGATATAAGAACCCGATAGTCACGTGTTGATTTTGTGGCATGAAAGATCAATTCCGCATAATGAACAGAATCGTCAAAATGGACATATCCCTTTAATACGACTCTGCCGCATTCAAATGGAGTTATTCTTAGCATTTGTCGCTCCGCTATTTTACCACTATAGTATTATTTTCTTTTAAAATTTTTTCATGTTCACATTCAATCAGAAAACGAAATGTGTCACTGTAGGTTTTACGCTTATGTCTCTTCATAATCTTCTGAATCATAATCAACTCTTGCCGTGACGCATTGAATGTAACACAATGTTTATTGCCCTTTTTGTTCATTTTCACCTCCGTATTAGTTTCATCTCAAGATTAAAATAACTCTATAGTAGCAAAATACAAGTAGTTTTATTAAAAAAAATTGAAAAATATTTTTTTTAGGCTATTTTTAGTCTAAAAAGGGGGTTTCATTCATGGAAATCTATAGTGAAATACTGGATTCCCTGCAAAAAGAATATGATGCAGGAGCGACCTATCAGCAAATAGCTAAAAAACATAATGTATCATATCAATATGCACGTGCATTAATGCAAGGGGAAAGACCACCCAAGCGTATTTCCCTGGAGTATCTATTCAAGCTGTTTCCAAAAACGACCATCAATATTCATGGAGATAATGTAAACGCGGAAAACTCTGGAATCAACAATGGCGTAATGGGAATCAATCATGGAACAGTAAATGCAGCAGATTATGCCTGTTCATTAGAACATTTCCGTCACAAAATACAGGATGAGGTCATTCAATCAGACGTGGAGCCCGAAGCAAAGGTAAAAATACTAAACATCATATTGAATGCAAAACCATAAGGAGAAAGTCTATGACTCCCAGAGAAAATATAATCTCCAAAGCAGAACTTATGAAAATGTTGCAATGCAATACAGAAAGACTTGTAGATATAGAATATTTGTTTCATGAGTTGGCAAACGGTGATATGAATCACAAAAATATTGATCGAATTTTCAAAGAGAAATTCAGCTATACTCCACATCAAGTGCATTTAATCCTAAACTATTATTATTTTGAAATTCTTACTTTTGGAGATGTCTGTCTGGCTTATATCAAGTCATTTGGAAATAAAGTTCCCGAAACGTTAAGAACGGTCGAGGAGGATTTAAAAACTAAAAAATTGCTCTAAATAATGACGCTTAAGAACTGAATAGGAGGGAGAGAAAAGATGCCTGAACAGCTAAAAGTTCCTGCAAGAATCAGAACAAGAATTGCAAATTACATTGCAGAAGGGAATGATATTGTAATAGTAATGATTAGCGGAAGTCGGTGCCCACAATGCTCGATGTATGAGAACCGTCTTTTTTCTCTCACAGGTGAAACCCCCGGACTTCCTCTTTTGTCATCAGCAATAGCAGGGGGATTATTTCATAAAGGATGCACTCATACAATATGTGCAGTCCCCAAAACTGTGGCATTCAGAGATCATACAACAAATGGTTATCCATTTACAGGCATAAATTCATTACCTGGGCAAAAACAGAGAAACAGAAAAAATCAAATAAAGAAAAATATAGTTCCAACTCAAAAAGATATGCAATTCACAAGGAATAAACAGATAACATCCTTTGAAATTATCGCCTACTGCATAGGGATGATTTTATTCTTATGGTTTTTCTTTGCAGTCGTGCTCAAATGATGACAAGCAGAAACTAACAGATGAAATCAAAATACCTCTGGCTTATCATCATAATCGAAACACTGGCACTGATCGCCGGAGGAATATTTATTGCCCATCACCTGAAATGTTATCACGATCAAGGTAAGCCACGAATTTATTATTATGGTCCGCGAGGGGGGAAATATTATATTGATGACCTCGGAAAGAAAATCTATGTAAAAGATAAGAACAAAAGGAATGTTGCAAAATGAAATACCTCATTTATGCGCGAGTTTCGGAACGAGGCTCTGATTACGAGGGGGAAACCTCTATCCCAATGCAATTTGAAATTTGCCGAAAATTTGTCAAAGAACATGGCGGCACAATAACGGCAGAACGCTCCGACGAGTTTTTCTCCGGAAAAGACACAAAGCGTCCTGAATTTTCCAAAATCATGCAGGAACTTGAATCAGGTGAAGGAGACTGGGACACACTCATCGTCTATAAACTGTCCCGCATGACACGAAGTTTGAGAGACGGTGCGGAAATCTTTGAAACGCTTTTTCGGCAAGGACGCGGTTTTGTTTCTGCAACAGAAAATCTTGATTTTTCTTCTCCATCCGGTCGCGCCATGCTTGGCATGATGCAGGTTTTCAATCAATTTGAACGCGAACAGGCCGCCGAAAACACCCGGAATAAAATGATGCAGATTGCCTCACGCGGTGAATGGCCTGCCGGTCATGCTCCATTTGGCTATAAACGGGGAGAACGTAAGGACAACAAGCTCTACATTGATGAGCGCAAAGCAGCCGTTGTGCGTGATATTTTTGAAATGTATGCTTCTGATGCATCATCAGACAGATCACGGCGGATTTTATCAAAATATAAGGATGTCCTTACACCGAGTAATCTTTATGTGATCCTGCGCAATCGAAATTATTTGGGAGAACTTTGGTATAATGGTGTCAGTTTTCCGGGGAAACATGAACCAATTATTTCCAAAGAACTTTTTGATAAGGTGCAAAGAACTCTCCCAATAAAAGATGGCACAATCCGCCCTAAAGCCCAACAATACAATTATCTATTATCAGGCATTCTCTATCACTGTGCCTACCGGATGAACAGCTTGTCAGCCAAAAGTGGAGACTATCATTATTATGTCTGCCCCAAATGCAAAAAACGTGTTTCATCTGAACAACTAGAAAAACAGGTCATGAATTTTATTGATACAATCAAAATCCCCAAAACTTTTTTTGATAAAACCATGACACGACTTGAAGCAGAGGATAAAGCAGAAAAAGAAAAAGGTCTACCTGAACTGGAGATTATTCGAAAAGCCATTGCAGATTGTGAACAGGAACGTAAAGCTCTGCTTGACACTTTGGTTGCAGCAAGAGGACAATTGAGCCCTGAAATCATTGAACGCATCAACCAACAAGATAAAAACTTGGATAAAGAAATCACCCGTCTAAATACAAACAAAGAAAAATTGATAGCCAAATTTGAATCTGAAATCGACTATCGCAATATAGCTTTCGAGATGTTAAATAAACTCAAAAACATAAAAGAAATAAGTTCGAATCCCGTATCTGTGAGACAAGCCATTCTTGCTAATATACAAAAAGTGGAACTAACGGATAATGATGAAGTTATGATTTATCCAAGTTCGAATAACGAAACAGAATGGCAACCCCGTCTGGATTCGAACCAGAACTGAGTGGACCAAAACCACTTGTGCTACCGTTACACAACGGGGTTGCGGAAAATCTCGCTTACTATAAGCCTTTTTTATCTATTTTCCAGCCTGAAAAGAAAAATTATTCAGTTTTTGCATCCGGCTTCATGACAAATTTATGAACCATGATGTAGGCAACAATTACTACAGCAAGGAAAAGAATGATCCAGATATAATGATCGGCAATCATATCCTTGCCTTTATGAACCATGTCAAGATAGCTCATATCTCCGGCAAGATGCGCCAGATACCAGCCGATCCCGGCGAGAATCGCAGTCCAGATTCCGGCACCGAGCCCAGTAAAAAGCGTGAAACGCCCCAGCGGCATACGGGAAAGTCCCGCAGGAATCGAAATCAACTGGCGGATCGCAGGCAGAAGACGGCACACAAAGGTCGCGATATCTCCGTATTTGCGGAAAATCTCTTCCGCGCGGTCCAGATGCTCCTCCGAAAGAAAGAAATATCTGCCGTATTTATGCAGGAACGGACGCCCCAGCCAGGCGGAGAGGTAATAGTTCACATAGGCCCCTGCAAGAGACCCCAGAAGCCCGAAAAAAACGGCAAGGACAAGATCAAGCCACGGAATCCCGGTAGTCAATGCTCCGCGGTAAGCCAGAAACCCGGCGGGAATCATCACAACCTCGCTGGGAAACGGGATGAAAGAACTTTCAATCGTCATAAAAATAAATATGATGATGAATCCCCAAACAACCGCGTGAGATGCGGCAAACTCAATGTGACCGGCAATGATATCTGTCATCTTGTTCCTTTTTTTAACTGTTTTTTAATCATTTTCCGTTATGAAAATTTCAAAGTGGTGTTACATTACCTCTAGTTTTTTCTTTTTCCAGTTTCAGACTGAAATTTAACACAATTTTAACATACGGAACCGTAATCATGCACAGCATCGCATTTCAAATCGGCAGACTGAATATTCATTGGTACGGCATTTTCATTGCGCTCGGTTTTCTCGCAGCTCTGGCAGTCCTTCAGTACAAACGCAAATATGCGAACATGACGCCGGACCAGATCTTCGACATCGGAATCATCGCCGTTGTCGGCGGCGTCATCGGCGCGCGCATCTTTTACGTCATTGAATTCCGGCATCAGTTTTCCGGCAATCTGCTGAAAATATTCCGCATCGATCAGGGAGGGCTCGTCTTCTACGGAGGCTTCCTGCTGGTTCTCGTGATCCTGTGGCTCTATTCCAGATGGAAAAAACTTTCCATCGCGCGCATCTTCGACATTTACGGGCCGGCAATGGCGCTCGGCCATGCATTCGGGCGCATCGGCTGCTTCATGCAGGGATGCTGTTTCGGGCGTCCGGCGCAACACGGCGGCGTTGCGTTTCCGGCGGGTTCCGCCCCGGCGCTCAAATATCCCGACTTCGCCACAACCAAAATCGCGGAAAATGGACAGACCTTCATCTGTTCGCTGTCTCTGCATCCGGTCCAGCTTTACGAATCCGCCGCCAATCTCCTGCTTTGCATCGCTCTGCTCCTGCTGTTCAGGAAAGTGAAAAAGGTCGGGCAGATCGCCGCATCCTACTTCATCGGATACGGTCTGATCCGTTTCTCGCTTGAATTTCTCCGGGGCGATCACACGGATTCGATTCTGGGCATGACGCCGGCACAGTTCATCGGGATATTCATCATGATTCCCTGCGGAATTTTCTTCTATCTCTATTTCGGGAAATATGGGGAAGACGCCTATGCAGCCGGAAAACCTGAATGAAAACAGGGTTCTGAACCTGACGGTGCCGGAGCAGTTCGCGGGAATGCGTCTGGACCAGTGCCTTGCTCAATTGCATCAGGAGTCCTCGCGAAGCCGTCTCCAGTCCCTGATCAAGAAAGGGTTCGTCAAGCTCAATGAAGCCATCTGCGATTCTCCGAAGTCTTCCGTCGCGGCAAATGACCGCATTGCGCTGGTTCTCCCCCCGGAACCGGAAGCGTTTTCGGCAAAGGCGGAACAGATCGACCTTGATATCATGTATGAAGACGAGTTCATGCTTGTCGTCAACAAACCCGCAGGCATGGTGGTCCACCCCGGAGCGGGAAACTGGAGCGGCACTCTCGTCAACGCGCTTCTGGGGCACGATCCGGAACTCGCGGAGGACTTCGGAGACGCCGATCCCGCACGCCCCGGCATCGTGCACCGTCTGGACAAGGATACTTCCGGATGTCTCGTCGTGGCAAAGACTCCCGATGCGTTATTCAAACTCTCGGAAGCATTTTCCACGCGCCAGGTATCCAAGACCTATGCCGCAATCCTTTACGGGCACTTCGCCATGCAGACAGGCGAGCTCCACAATCTGATCGGGCGCCATCCGGCGGACCGCAAGAAAATGGCGGTCGTCAAAAACGGCGGACGCGAAGCCATCACACGTTTCCATATCACAAAAGCAGGAACCGTCAACGGAATCAAAGCCTCTTTCTCGGAAATCCGCATTTTCACCGGCAGAACCCATCAGATTCGTGTGCACATGGCATCGCTCGGACACCCCGTCGCGGGAGACGCAGTTTACGGCGGTGCCAAAAAACTTCCGGCGCCCCGGCAGATGCTCCACGCATGGAAGCTGAGCATCCCCCATCCGAAAACGGGTGAAACAATGTCTTTTGAAGCACCTTTCCCCGAAGATTTCGCTCAGATGCTCCAAAGGATGGAGTAACCCCCGCCGCAGACAATCCCGGACGGATAAATTTCATATTTTTTTTGATGCGTCAACGCATTTTTCCTGATTTGTGCTACATTGATCTGCAAAGAAAAACAAGTAAAAACGGACGGGGAATCCGGAAGAAGGAGCCCGCGTCCTTGTTTTCAAGGAGTGTTTAAGAACTATGAAAGAAGAATCGCGTCCGCTGTGGGCGCCCTGGAGAATCAGTTTCATCCGTTCAAAAAAGGAACAGGGCTGTTTCATGTGCAACAACAAAGAAGCGCGGGAGGGTTCCCCGGAGGAGGAACTGATCGTGGCACGTTATCAACATTGTTTCGTCATCCTCAACCGGTATCCTTACAATTCCGGGCATCTGCTGATCGCGCCATACCGTCATATCGGCGACATCGCCGCACTGGAGACAGAAGAAGCACATGAAATCATGGACGTCTGCATCAAAGCCAAAAAGGTATTGCAGAAGGTCATGTCCCCGCAAGCCTACAATGTCGGGTTCAATCTCGGAGCGGCGGCAGGGGCAGGAGTCGCGGAACACCTGCATCTGCATATCGTCCCCCGCTGGAACGGTGACAACAACTTCATGCCGGTGATCGGAGACATCCGGGTTGTACCGGAAGCCCTTCGCGACACCGCCGGACTTTTACGGAAGGAGTGGAAATGATGGGAGCGCCGGCAACAATTCTTCTCTGGAAAGATCCTGCAAAAAATCAAGCTCCTGCGCCGGAGCTCTGCTGTTACCTCCTGCCGGGGAAAATGAAACGCCCGGCTGTCCTGGTGATTCCCGGCGGAGGATACGGCGGAGTCTGCGAGGCCACGGAGGGCGAACCGATCGCACGTAAATTCAATGAACTCGGGTTCCATGCCTTTGTCCTGCATTACCGTGTGGCGCCGCACCGTTTTCCGGAACCGCAGGAGGATGTGTTCCGCGCCATCCGGCTGATTCGAGCCAACGCGGGGAAATGGTGCGTGATCCCGGATCAGCTTGCGGTCTGCGGCTTTTCCGCAGGCGGGCATCTTGCCGCCTCCGCGGGAACGCTGTATGGTGAAATCCATGCGGATGCGGGGGATGAGGCGGATTCACAGGAAATGCGCCCGAATGCCCTGATACTCTGTTATCCGGTCATTTCCTTTACGGATTTTCCGCATCTGGGATCGGGAAAAAATCTGCTGGGCGAACGCTTCGATGAATGCAGGGAGCGGTATTCGCTCGAAAAACGGGTCTCGGAAAAAACGCCGCCGGCTTTTCTCTGGCATACTGCGGAGGATCAGACTGTCCCGTGGCAGAACAGTGTCCTCATGGCAGAAGCATTGTATGAGAAAAAAATCCCGTGCAGTCTTCATATCTTCCCTCACGGCCCGCATGGAATGCTGCTGGGAACCGGCACGCCGGATATCGTCATGTGGCCGGAAATGGCAAAACGTTTTCTGATCCGCACCTGCGGATTTGATATCCCGCAAAAATAGAATATCCCCCTTTCCAAAAACAGACCGCAAGTGCAGGAAGCAGAAGCAAGAATTCTTTTCCTGCGCTTTTTTGTATCCGCTTATTTTTCTGCAACCTGATATATTATCCTATTTAGTATGATTTTTGCAATAAAAAATCATTATCATATTTGTTTTTGATACGAATATGGAGTATAATATATCACTTTCAAGAGTTCAAGTTGTGAGGTAGTAAAAATGGAAGAAAAAGAGATCAAGGGCGGGGATTTCCGCTATGCCGTCGGAGAGAGCAAGGTGCCGTGGCATGCCGTCGGGGAATTTTTCAATGGAAATGATGCGCTGGAGCTGGTCAGGTTCCTGCTGCCGGATTCCGGCGATGCAGATTATGATAAGGCGGTGAAAGAGACCGCCGCCTCGTTGAACCGTCTGGCTGCGGTCAGCGGACGCGCGACCAAACTTACGCTCGGCAGGAAAGTCACGGAAGCCGAAGAAGCCGCCGCAAAATATTTCGGTTCAAAATACGCGTGTTTCCTGACGAACTGGACCGCCGGTATGGAGATCGGCTACAAGCTCGCCGGACTCAAAGCCGGGGATGAGGTCATCATGCCCGCGGTCACATTCATTGCGACCATGGCGTATCCGTTGAGCATCGGCGCAAAAATCGTATTTGCCGATATTGATCCCGAAACCATCAATCTGGATCCGGCGGACGTCGCACGCAAAATCACTCCGAAAACGAAGATGATCGTCCCCGTTCATCTCGGCGGTTTCCCAGTCGATATGGACCCGATCATGGAGCTCGCGGAAAAACACGGGCTCTTTGTAATGGAAGATGCCGCTCACGGCATGGGCGGCGCCTATAAAGGGCGCAAGCTCGGCGCAATCGGGCATTTCGGCGGTTTTTCCCTGCACGAGGTCAAGAACATCAACTCTCTCGGCGAAGGCGGACTGCTTCTGACGAGCGAGGACTTTGCGGGAAAACAGCTTGCGGGGGCGCGTTTCCTCGGACTTGACTTCTCGCGCAAGATCAAGGACTGGCTCTACGATATTTCTCCGCTGACCGACCGTTTCGGCAATGTCCAGATCGCCGGAAATCATTCCGCGACCGAGGTGCAGGCGCTTGGCCTGATCCTGCAGATGAAGCGTCTGGATGCGATCATCGCCCGGCGGCGCGAGGCGGCGGAATATATGAACAGGGTTCTTGCACAGGAAGAAGGAATTCTGGTGGAAAAACCGGATACCGCCGAAACCTATGGAACACACCATCTGTATCTGCTCCGGATTGATCCGGAAAAGGTCGGAGGCGATATCCAACTGCTTTCGAAGAAACTGGCGGAAAAAGGGTTGACGAACATCACGCATTTCGGACCCATGTACCGCTTCAAGATCATGCATGATCTGGGGTATGACGAGAACGCAATCGCGGCGACCTGCCCGAATACGGAACGCATGTTCTATCATTCCTACACGCATCTGCCGCTCTATCCTCTGACCCGCGAACAGCTTGAATATCAGGCTCAGGCGGTTGTCGAGGCCGTCCGGGAAATGAAAGCCGGCAAATAACGGCAAACAACATACCAAGCCGGGGGCTCGCGCTGCGGACTTCCCGGCGGCTTCAGGGGGCTCCGCCGTTCTGCGCACCTTACACTTTTACGAATTCGCGGCGGTACTGCTGAGGGGAAAAACCGATCACGGCTTTGAATCTGCGGCTGAAATGAAACGGGTCCTGATACCCCATCATTTCCGCAATCTCGGCAATATTCAGATTCGTTTCGACCAGAAGTTCCGCCGCTTTATTCAGACGCAGTTTGTCAATATAAAGTTTCGGAAGCACACCGTAACGGTTCATGAAAACGCGCCGGAACTGGTCATCGCTCATGTTGCAGTATTCCGCCATGCCGGTGATGCTCCACCATTTTTCCGGATTCTCGCGGATCTGCGCAACCAGCTCATTTACCTGCGGATAGCGTTCCAGATGAGTCTGAGCGGCGCGCCGGTTGTAGAGCTCCATCAGCAGTTTCTGCAAAGCGAAGTTCGCATTGATCTGTGAATGGTCGGACGGCTCCAGCGCAAGTTCGATCACGGTAAGCAGGCGGTGCGACAAACCCAGATCGTAAACCCCGTCGCGGATCACGCCGCTTCTCTGCATCATGACCGCAAGCTCTCCGGTAAAATTGACCGTATCCTCCGTATAAGAAGCGCCATCCACTCCCCCGTAATGATGAATCGTCCCCGGCGTAACGACAACGCATTGTCCCGGATGAATCTCCTCCACCGGCGCATCGGGACGCCAGAAAATCCCCTTTCCCGCAGTCATATGCGAAATGCCGAAAAACTCAAAACGCCGCGGATTCTCACGGAACCATGACAGCGGATGCCCCGGACTGCATCCCCCTCTCCCGCTGCGGAACACCCACAGCCCGTAATTCCGGTGAACCGGACGCATCACCAGCGACGGCAGACGGTGGACCAGAATGTCCGTTTCATCTTTTTCAACATCCATTTTGCGGTTTTTATCCATGTTATTTCAGAAATTCTGCTGTAAAGTACACCGGTTTCAGGGAAATTCCCATCCGTCAACCAGAAAAAAGCAAAAAAAAATATTCATGGAGCAAAATTTCTATGTCTGAGAAGAAAATCATCAGGGCGGCGGTCATCGGCTGCGGCCAGCGCGGTAAATACGTGACGAACAATCTCCTGAACGACTCTGCCGGCGGCGTAAAGATCGCGGCGGTCTACGATCCCGATCCGGAAAGAATGAAAGACGTCATGGAATTCTGGAAATCTCCGGACACCAAACCCTGCTCCGGTATGGAAGAAGCGGTCAATGCAGAGGGCGTCGAATGGGTCATGATCTTCTCGCCCAACGCGTTCCACAAGGAAGGAATTCTCGCCGCATTCAAGGCGGGAAAACATGTCTTTTCGGAAAAACCCCTTGCCACGACCGTCGAGGACTGCCAGGAAATCTATGAGGCGCAGAAGAAATACGGCAAGCTCTTCATGACCGGATTCGTGCTCCGCTACTCCAAACTCTACCGCAAGGCAAAGGAGATTCTCTCCTCAGGCATGCTCGGACAGTTGTACAGCATCGACGCAAACGAGAACATCGCTCCCGCTCACGGCGGATACATCATGACGAATTGGCGCAGATACACGAAATATGCGGGACCGCACATTCTGGAGAAATGCTGTCATGACATTGATCTTCTGAACTGGTTCGTGGGCTCCCTCCCCTCGAAGATCGCCTCTTTTGCCTCGCTTGACTTCTTCGTGCCGGAAAACGAACATTATTTCCATGAGTTTCCCCCGAAAACATTCGATTCCTGGGTCGATCCGCACCGTTCAAAAGAGAACGCTTTTCTCTCGGAAAAAGACCTGAAGGACAACCGGGTGGCGATCATGCTCTACCGCAACGGCGTCAAAGTGCAGTTCCAGGCTACGATGTCCAATGCGATTCCCGAACGCAGAATGTATTTCTCCTGCGCGGAGGGGACAATGCGCCTCGAACTTTACAGTTCCGAGCTTTCCTACAAACGCATCGGCGAGGATATGGTCACAATTCATTACGGTGCGGACGGACATGGGGGCGGCGACAACTTCATCATGAAAGAGCTCTATGAATGCATGACCACAGGCGCGGAGCCCAAGTCCAGCGGCCTGGAAGGTCTGGAAAGCGCAGTTACGGCGCTGATGATCGACAAGGCGTCCATCGAGGAAAAAGTGCTTGATGTCGAACCTGTCTGGGCGAAGCTCAACCGCTGATCCAAGCAACCGGAGGCTCGTTTCGCAAGTCTCCGGCGTATTGACAGTTTTTCTTCAGGGATGCAGGTTTAAGAAGCGTCTGCATCCCTGGTGCAGTTTTTATTTGGCAGTCGCCATTGCGTTTACCGGTTTGCCGTTCATGGAAATATAATCGGCAACAACATTCAGAGTCTCATCCAGATACAGGTCCTTGATCTCTTTCTTCGAAGCATCGCTGTTTGAGCCCATGTCCAGACGCATCAGTTTCTCCTGCTCGTCATGAAGCTTCTTCTCCGACAGATATTCCTGCCAGCGTTTCTCAAGATTCAGGGAAACGGTTTTGCGGTCACGGATTTTGCGGAACGCTTCAATATCCTTCTTCAGCAAAGTGAACTCCGGATTGTTCCGGATACGGTGTTCAGAACGCTCCTTCAAAACGGGAATCAGCGCCGGAAGATTCGGATCGAACACATTGTAGTTCAATGGCTGAATCGTATCCCATGCCATTGCATGGGGAAGTTTTTCCTCTCCGATGTCCATCGTATCGGAAAACGAAGGATAAACAATATCCGGCGTCACACCTTTCAACTGAGTCGATTCTCCGTTGATCCGGTAGAATTTCGCGCTTGTCAGCTTGATGGAACCGACCGGAATCTTGGCGCCGAGGAACGCAGTGTACTTTTCCAGTTCGATCACGCGCTGAACCGTCCCTTTGCCGTGAGTCTTGGAGTCGCCGAGAATGATTCCGCGCTGATGGTCCTTGATCGCTCCGGCGAAAATTTCGGTCGCGGAGGCGCTGAAACGGTTCGTCAGAACCGCAAGCGGGCCGCCGTAAAGAATCTTGCCGCCGTCATTGTCCTCGTCAACGCTCTTGCCTTTGATGTCCTTGACCTGCACCACGGGACCGTCCTTGATGAACAGCCCGGTCAGCGTCACAGCCTCAAGCAGACTGCCGCCGCCATTGGAGCGCAAATCCATGACAAGCCCGTCGAGAGGAGCCTTGGCGGTAAATTCCTTAATCAGGTTCACCACATCGCGCGTCGAACTCTTGTAATTCCGGTCTCCGCGCCATGCTGCCTCAAAATCAATGTAGAACGACGGAAGCGTAATCACTCCGATCCGCAGTTTCTTCCCGTTCTGCGTAATCTCATGCACCTTGCCGGACGCCTCGGATTCTTTCAGGCGCACCTTCTCCCGTTTCAAGGTAATGACGGTCGGCACCGCGCCGGCGCCTTTGGAACCGTCCAGGACAGTCAGCGAAACTTTCGTATTCTCTTTTCCGCGAATATGTTCCACGACTTTTGAAACCGGCATGTCGAGGATGTCCACAGGGTCGGAATTCTCCTGAGCGACCGCAATGATCTTGTCTTCGGCTTTCAGACGCCCGTCCACATCGGCGGGACCGCCGGGAATGATCTTCACGATCTTGGTATAACCGTCCTCATTGGTCAGCAGGGCGCCGATTCCGACGAGAGAAAGCTTCATGCCGATATTGAAATCCTCCTCCGTTCTCGGAGACATATATTCCGAGTGCGGATCATAGATACGGGTCAGGCTGGAAAGGTAAACCTCCAGAATATCGACCGCCTCCATATTTTTATAGAACTGGACAAACTGATCGACCCGCTTGAGAGTGCGCTCCTCCGGCGTGCTCGGCGGAGGCAGTTTGACAGTCGTCTTCGCCGCAACGGATTCCCCGGCAGCTTTCGCGTCTTTCTTTTGAGTCCGGTCTTTTCCGGCAACCGCTTTTTCCGGCTTGGCGGCTTTCTTCGCATCTTCTTTCTTCGCAAGCTCCATGAGATTCAGAAGAATCAGGTCATTCTTCGTCTTCTTGATCCAGAGCTGTTCCAACTCCGCGCGGTTCGCCGCCCACGGCGCCTTCGACCGGTTCACATCGAAATCCTCGTTTGCGGTCAGGTCGGGTTTCTTTTTGAGATACTCCGCGGTAAATTTTTCATATTCTTCAAGGCGTTTCACGAAAAGCTTGAACACATCGAAGGCAAACTGGACATTTCCCATGCGGATCTGCGTGCCGAGCTGTTTTTTCTGCGGTTCAAAAGACTTGATGTCCTCCGCCGTGAAAAACATGCGCGTCGGGTCCAGCGCTTTGAAATAATCGTCAAAGAGCTGAGATGAAATTTTTTCATTGAGTTGCTGCTGGTTGAAATGAGAATTGGCAATCAGATACGCGGCGGCGCGGGAGATCGTCGCCATTTCAGGCGTCTGTTTGTATTTATCCGCTTTCGGAGCGGTGGTTTCCGCCGCATTGAGAGCGGCGGAAAGTAAAAACAGCGTCACAGCCGTCAGGGAATTTCGTAAAAACTTCATATGCAGCATAAACAGTACCTCATCCATTCTTTGACAGTTTCAATATTACGGGATGTAAGATACACCCTCTTAACCTAATTTTCCAACGACATTTCCAATAGACAGCTTAAAAACCGGAAGGATTCATGGGAAAAGCGTTTTTTACCAAATATTTAACAGAAAAAATAGTATCCGGATAAAATAAAAAAGACAGAGGAATCGCTTCCGCTGTCTCTGAGTATTTCAAAATAAAACGGCTCTTACCAGTTTTCCGCGAGGATTTCAAAATAAGCCCTCGGGTGCGCACAGGCGGGGCAGGCTTCCGGAGCCTCGTTCCCGACATGGAGATAACCGCAGTTGCGGCAGCGCCAGACTACCTTTTCCGGCTTCTTGAACACCGTTCCGTTTTCGACATTCGCAAGAAGCGCGCGATACCTGCGTTCATGCTGTTTTTCCGCCACGCAGACATGGTCCCAGACATAGGCAATCGCGGGGAACCCCTCCTCCCGCGCTTTCTGAGCGAAAGCAGGGTAAAGATTGTGCCATTCGTCGTATTCGCCGTTCGCCGCCTCGGCAAGATTTTCCTCGGTCGTGCCGATCACGCCGGCGGGAAAAGACGCCGTGATCTCCAGCTCGCCGCCCTCAAGAAACTTGAAGAAACGTTCCGCATGCTCCTTCTCCTGATTCGCGGTCTCCTCGAAAATGTCGGCGATCTGGACAAAACCGTCCTTGCGCGCCCGGCTTGCAAAATAAGTATAGCGGTTGCGCGCCTGCGACTCTCCGGCAAACGCTTTGAGAAGATTTTTTTCGGTTTCTGTTCCCTTGACAGACTTCATGATTTCCCCCTTTGTTGTTGGTTGGACTATGTTGTGCGGACAACGGAAAAGAGAAGAAAGTTCCCTGAAACCTGAAAAAAATCAATTTTTTCCGGAAAAGGGTATTGACAAATTAACCGGTGCATGTATAATTAAATGTAGCGGTCAATTTAAGGAATATGCAATGAATAATACCAGAAAACAAACCGTAACGCTGTCGGAAGTCGCCAAGGTCGCAGGGATGTCAAAATCCGCTGTATCGAAAGCACTGCTCGGCGGAGGCGGCAAGACGACCAAAGTCAGCGAAAAAAATATTCTCCGCATCCGGGAAATTGCGGACAGTCTCGGATACCGCCCGAATCTCATTGCCCAGCAGCTCGCACACAGACGCAATGACATCATCGGCGCCATTATCGACAGCCAGTGCTGCACGCTTTACAACAATATCATGTCAACCATCGAACACCATACCTTCGTCTCCGGCAGACGGCTGCAGGTAGGTCTGGTTCACGACAGTTACGAGGCGATCAAACGCTATGTGGACGACCTGCTCGGATACGGTGTGGAAAGTGTCATCTGCCTCGCCCATTACTACCCGTTCGCAGACCGGATTCCCCCGCTGTTCCGCCCGTTCAAGAATACGCTTTTCATCAGCAAGCCTATGACCGACGAGAAATTCTCTTTCGTCTCGCCCGACTATTATGCGAACTTCAGGCTTGCGGCGGATTATCTGCTGGACCTGAACAGACGACGGATCATCTTCGCCAAGGTGAACTACCGCACTTTCGATGCGGAAGTCCGCGAGCAGGCACTGCGGGACGCCTACCGCGACTATGGAGCCACCATGCGGGATGAATTCATTTACAAGGAGCCGCTCGGAGAAATCAACACACGGGAACTTGCGGAAAAAATGCTGGACGACATTCTTCCTCTGAAGCCGGACGCCCTGATTCTGGGAAATGCGGTTACGATTCAATGGTGCCTGCGCCTCCTTCCCGAAAGAGGTTTTCGAATCCCGGAAGATATTTCCATCGTCGGCATGGATGACTGGAACTCCAGTAAAATTCTGATTCCCTCCGTCACGACCATTGACAACAATTATGCGGCAATCGGCAGGCGCGCCGTCGAAATCATCAATGCCAATGCCGCGCAGGAGCAGCCGGCATGCTACCAGGAGTTCATACGCGGGCAGTTGTGCATCGGCACATCCTGCATACAGCATAAATCATAAAACAAATCAAGAAAGGAACCATATCATGAGCAAAAGAT